>Ga0126342_10005044_pt1 | contig 22836 bp, 23 predicted proteins | sample Cyp1metagenome_FD_92528 | JGI IMG/M metagenome (GOLD analysis project Ga0126342, IMG submission 92528) | Coral microbial communities from Lord Howe Island, Old Settlement Bay, Australia - Cyphastrea 1 metagenome | ecosystem: Host-associated > Invertebrates > Cnidaria > Coral ...
TCGGCAAAAAAAACAATAGCAATTAGATTTCAATTGTAGCCAATTGAAATCCTTACTTAATTGAGGATATGTTTTTCTTTTGGGAAGAAAATTTTTGACTTTCTACTTTAAAGAGAGTCCAGATATAGTTTAGGGGAGGGGGGGGGCCACACACTAATCAGGAACCAACATTACCAAGATTTGGACAAACCCTGGGGAAACCTCTTCGGAAAATGATCTACAAGTAGTGTTTTTTCCACACATATCTTAGTTTACAGGAGGGTATCATCTATAGATACAAAAGGATAATTAACACTTTAGAAATTTACTGATGGATCTTTTTTGGCGAAGTGTTTTTTTTTTGGTAAGCATTCTTCGGTGATTTAGTGATGTTTTACCACCAAATATGGTGCGGTAATGGAATATTCTAGTGAGATATCTACCTAACAATGCGATGTATATATACATATATAATATGCACACACACACACACCCATCATAGACAACGAATCCAAACTGTTAACCTGAAGGTGGGATGTTTGGTTCAGAAATCCAAGTTTTGCGTGGCCATGGCCAGCGCGGCCAGCGCGTGCTAAGGTGGAAAAAACCAAAGCCATGGTCACTGCCGGAGCAGATTCCACCGAGGCGTTTTGGGGGTGGTTTCCCAATATGGGATGGAGCGTAAACATCCGTAAACCAAGAACAGCTACCATGAGTTGACCCTAGATAATACATATATATATATATATAGAATACAGATATTGATACCACATGTATCTAAATGTTGTTTGATGATGATGAATGATATTAGGATATATTAGATTGTATGATGCCAGGCATCAATACATACAAGTATCAAAGCATTATCATTGCCATTTTGGACTTCCCCATCTAGGTTTCAGGAAGTGTCCAAACAATGACAAGAGCAGAAGAACAAAACCAAAACAAACAGTAACATGTTAAAATCATGTTATGGTTCAATATATATATATACATATGATACTATCATCATATAGCATTACTATCATCATGTTGTTGTGATTTGTTTCGGTGCACTATCATCACACTATGTGTGTAGTACTTTCTACATGATTTGCAGTCGCCTTCAACCAAAAGTGCATTCAGGTCATGAAGTTAGACCAGAGAAATGGAATCACAATATTTCGAAACATGGATTTTCTAGTGGCCAAGGATAGTGACACATGATTATATATATATATATAATTATATAAACTATGATGTTAATACAAAATGATCAAATGTATTTCAATGTTGTTTAAATGTTTGTTTTTGTATGGGAAGCTACAAGTTGACGATCCCTCACTCAATGAAACTGCAGATGGGTCATGGGTCAATCTGTGAATGGGGACCCTGATTTTAGTGAAACCTTGTATCATTGGATTGGTTTAAGGGACATTTTTATAGGACCCCCCCCATATTAAATGGTAAAAAACATGGTGTCCTGTAGATTTTCCCTTAAACCAATCCAATGATTGTAGATATTATATATATATATATGGGTGACGTGTGAGTCAGGTCGGCTGAGTCAGACGGGCACAACAGCCGAGTCATACATGACGGTTATTTGACGCAGCCATTTGTCTTGCCTGACTCTAGGGTCTGACTCTCCGGGGTGGGGCTGACTCCCCCATATCTCGATATATATATATATATATATATATATATATGTATATATATATACAAATATACATATCTCAATTGGAAGACTGGAGGTTTGCATCTTTCGATTTGGCTGGGTCACCGGGTCAGTGCCAGTCATGAGGCGCACCTTGGTGTCGACCCCAGTGGCATTCGATGCACTTTGAGGGCTGATGTGTTTGGCGTTGGACAGCAGGAACAGTATCAATTCGATTCATGTTTCAAGGAACATATTCATGATTCTTATTGGTGTTTGGTTGGTACTATATACATCAAATTTTCACAACTAAAATCTTATACATGATTTCGTGAAACAGTGATGTGTTTTCCAGGGATATGTGTGTGTTCCTAATGATGCTCCTGATGTAAAGATATAAACATCAATGTCTATTCAATACCCTCTGGTAATTTAACATAGCTATGGAAAATCACCATTTTTAATGGGAAAAACCACTATAAATGGCCATTTTCAATAGCTATGTTAAATTACCAGAGGGTAATCGAATGACAGGACAAGTGGGCAAGACGAGTTTTTCTCAAAAAGGTTGTTTGGGTTTGTTTGGAGTCGGCTTTGTTCCACTCATTGGCGTTGAGTATATATTGAGATTTGCGTGCCAGACTCGATTAATGCCCAGGTGCTTTCTGAGGATCAATGCAGCATTGATCTCAGAAAAAAAGTGCGAAGCGCCCTGCTACCTAAGACACCACCCATGACATCCCATAGATTGTTGGTTTCAACTATCCCATCCCGAACAATATATTTGGGATGGTGTGAGAAACAAGCAAGTGAATAGTCCCGGTTGTTTGAAACCACAACCAACCTGTGCTGAGAACCTGACTTCCGATGTTTGACATTGAGTGTTTCCAGTACCAATGAAAAGTGTACCTTGGCCCTCCTCCGTCAAATATTCTAGACTTGCAACATGAACTGGCCAAACCTTTTCGGAAAATCTGGAACGATAGGGCTGATGATAGGATAAGATAACTTAGGTGCATATCATAGAATTCAGCCGTTCATACAGAAAATTGGAACAGTTAATATATCTTATTTGTAATCCTTGCAGAACCATCTCGTTGCCTCATTCCTGTGCCCTGGCCGCCCTGCGCTTCTTGGTTTACAGCCCTGGTTTCAACGTAGTGTGCTGTCCCAGGCTGGTCTGGAAATGATGGAAATCTGGGAATCCCAGGGTTTCTGATGGATATATCAAGATATGGGTATGGATGAATACCTATGAAAATCCCAGCTATTTTGATGTGAACAAAAAAGGGGTACTATTGGTTTTGACACACTGCCATATGTTCCGTAGTTTGGGCTTGTGAAGCAACTTACACTTTTTTGGGGGGCCCGCCTTGTGGATGATGTGGATTCGCTTAGATCTGACATGGAGCAGATGATACGGATGTCAAACAAGCTCAAATGAAGTGACGAAATCATCTGGAGTGGTAATATGTCTCAATTTTGCCGGAAACTTGCTTTTGGCAAATCCAGATGGTGCTGTTTTAGTGCCGCTTTAAAAAAGTGGATTATCTCCAGGACATGTCATATGATTTGCCAGCATTTTTGCAGCGCATTGCCGCTTGTTTATCCCATTTCACAGCGAATCCACCAGGAAACGATCAGATTCTCCAGCCATCTCCAGCCATCTCCAGCCGCCTCGATCCCTCGATCTCAGGGACAGCAGAGCCAATGGCTCTTCCAGCCATGGCTCGATGTATCTTCATAGCAGCGGTTGGATGGCCCAGGGATGGCCCGATCGGGGTGAAGCTTGGAGCAACAGCAGTGGGAAAACTTTGACCCCCAGATTTTTGGCAATTCTTGATTCTTTTATGGTGAAAATATGTGAAAATGATGATGAAGCACTGAATGTTGAACTACCACATCTTCACACAAAGCCATATTGAATGTTCGACTTGAACATATGAGGGAAGTTTTCATTCAGGAAAGTGGTTGGAAGAAAAAGAAGCTGAAGACTTCTCAGGCAGCTGATCTGCTGGACATTCCCCTTGGAGGCGAAGGTAAAAATGACAGATCCCCTAAATGGGATGGTTATTTGGCTGCAGTGCAAGTTCTATTTGGATGACCGAATGATACCAAATGTACGGCTACATTGTGAACCTCATTGTTGAACTATCCGGATTTTCACATCTATTCACCCAACCATACTCCCAGTTTTCATCCACGTGGTCCAAGCATCTAAGGTCGTGTGTGCCAGCTGCTCCAAACTCGGCCATCACAAAGGATTTTTGGCCCGGAGTCTCAAGGGGGAAGCAGGTCAGGTGTCCTTGCCACTATCGGTCAGGTCATGAAAAAAGGGGGGTTCCCTTGTCATGGGGATACCCGGTACCCCCAGTTATCATCCATTTTAAATCATTATGATTATGATGGTTTCCTAAAATGGGAATACCCCCAAATCATCCATTTTAAACCATTATAATAGGATTTTCCACTATAATTCAACCATAATCAACCAATTTTGGGGTTCCCCCTGTTTCCAGGCCTTCCATGACGACCGTCCCCACCGAAACACCCACATCCAGCACACAGTGCCACTCGGCACCGCGGAAAGCCCACAAAAACCCAGCGCGGGAGACCAGTGCGGCCCAGTTGTTTCATCCAGGAAATTGAAGAAATCCAATGAAATCCCATGGATTTATGGGGTTTGATATGTTTGATGGCAATTTATATCAATTGATATCAATTCTTTAAGGCTGAATGATTTTGTTGGATGACTTGGATGATTTCACCTCCGAGATACTGTATACTAAAAGATACTAAAAGCATCTAAAAGCCATGTGAACAAAAAACGATCCCATTCGTGCCCATCCTGAAATCTCAACATTTCTGATCTGTATTCCTAGGAAGTTTGAAAAGAGGAAACTGAGGAAACTCAAGGATTTGGGTATGGGTACCCAAAAATGGATGCCATCCTGTCGTACACAAGAATGACCAAAATCTGTGGTCCCAGTCTCAAATTTGACTAGCCATTCAAGCATGTTTGTTCACACTGTAGCAATAACATGTCGTTCGCCACACTCACTGGTGCCTGTGGATTCTATTGCAACTGTATTGATTGGTATTATACAGCGTAGTCGTATTGAATTGCATTGCTTGGGTGCCTGCCAGAGATACAATTTTCCAGGGGATTTGATTCCATTTGAACATCGCCTGAACTTTCTCTTCAGGTTGTGCATCTTCTTTGCCATTCATGCCATTCATAGCTGTCTCATCATCCCCAGATGCTCCTAAATGCTCCTTGCATGGGACATTGGCCCACACCTTCACAATATTTCACAAGGATCCAAGTATGTATCCATAGGTATGACATGGTATGATGATGTATGATGTATATGATGTATGATGGGAGCCTAAATCAATCCCCATAATGTATGATACTTGGTGTAATTCGTAGACCATGAAATCATGATGGGTTGTCTTAGAATTAGGCTCCCTATATACATTCATTTACATCATGTGGCTCTCCCAATATACAATTGATGATATTTTAATGTATTTTATGGGTATATCATCCGTCATATACATTCATTGAGACTGCCAAGCCGGAGCTTCCCAGGCAGAGTTCCTCGGACGCTGAAAACGTCGAGGTTCACCTGCTGCGCAGTGGCAGCGCCTAGGCTGATTCCATGGGCTATCTACCCCCCATGGAAGTGGCAATTTTAATCGCGAAAATGACGGAACATGATGATCAATTAATATTAATTATATAACCATGCCAGTGAAAGGGGAGACCACAGTTTCAGACAAACTACAAATTTCATTAAATATCTAGAGATGTATATGAATATAATTAATGTACATATATAATATAGATGGCCATTATGGTTGAGTTTACTACTCATTTCCGTTGGCCCAACGCACGAAGTGACAACTCAGTTCGTGACATTCTTCTGCGACCGAGGTGACGACTCAGTTCGGCGACCCAAGCGCCGAACCAGTTCCCTATAGCGACACCAGAAATGGGGAGTTGATGGGATATGAAGCATCAGACATATAGAAATGTTGGTTGAAGCATGTTGAAAATCTCAACAGGGGCTGCTAATGCGTGTTACATCTCCGGTTTTCCAGATTCTAGAGATTGCCTTCAGCTAGGTGTTGCAGATACTTCTCCTCCCCAATCTGTGACAGTGCTGAAGAAATGTCACTATCCCCAACCAACATCAACCGACTTTCATCAGTTCATTTCAAGGAGGCACAGGGCGCTTCGCAAAAGTCCGCCGTTCGAAGGACGCCAGCTGGCGCCATGGGACTTCACATGGAACCCGGCAGGATGCTTCGTATTGTGTACAGCAACATACATCAACTTAAATGTGGTTATTGAGTACATCAACTTTCCCATACTTAACCCACTTAAGTATATATCAACCCACTTAAGTATATATCAACCCACTTAAGTATATATCATGTTCAATGCGGTACATGTCAAAACATCCGGAGCAGATGATTCTTGACAGGACAACTCAGGAGCATCGACAACGGCACAGGAGAACAGACATCAAATTTGGGTGGTAACTACTGGACACCCTTTGGATCCCTTTGGTAAACTAACATATAGCAAGTTTTGAAAATGGTCATTTATAGATATATTTATAATTTATAGTTGATTTGCCCATGAAATATACTGATGTTCCATAATAGTTATGTTAGTTATGTTAGTTCGTTTACTTAACAAAGGGTACCCAAGCCCAAGAAAAATCAGGGGCAAAGAACAAGGGAAAGTTGAGCTCTGAGAGCCAGTTTGGTGCCATGGAGTTGCACAGTGTTTTTGTTCGCATGTCCTCATACCCCAACTTACGGGTGGTACATGCTGCCCAAAAAGAGATCAGAGGATTAGAGGTAAAAGTAAAGAACATCAAGAGACAACGTAATCAACATAGCATGCCATGAATCTGCGACATCTGCCCAGTTTTCACCTGTCCCCGAGCCTGTTGTTGGGGCCACGGGCTTGGGTCGCCGGTGGAGGAATGCCAATGAGCCAGTTGCAGAGATCACAGACCTCTCATTGCAGCATTTGGAGGAAGGCAACAAGGCGCCTTGCACGAGTCTTTGCTGATGAAGCTGTTACGGTTGCTTTAGATGTTGATCAAAATGGTAAAGCTACGACAGTGAATTGGACGGAAGCGATTTGTGTGTTCATGTATGTTACATTTTATCAGTACTGAAATGAACTGGTGCTAATGGATGGGAATGGATGGGAATGGATGGGAATGGATGGGAATGGATGGGAATGGATGGGAATGGATGGGAATGGATGGGAATGGATGGGAATGGATGGGAATGGGGGAACGGGGGAATGGGATTATTGTGATTATTGTTAATAATTAGTTTTTGTAGTTGTAGATCATTCCCATCAATTCCTTCCTAAGCACCAGTAACTTGGCGTCAGGCCGATGGAATTGACATTGACATCGCCACCTGGACGAAGAGAAGGGACCAGCTGGGTTTACCAATCTTGGCAGCGTTGAGTCATATTATTTTGGCATAGCTCTAAAACAGAGAATTATATATAGATATACATGGATTGGTGGTGAACGGCCAAATCTATCGAAATATGGTATATATATTAGTCTATATTATTATATATATATAACTATCTACAAGTGACTAAATTGGGCGGGTTGATTAATATTGATACCGCCCCATTTTCCACATAGCTATTTGTTGTCCATCGTTTGTCCATCAGATGTTCAGTGATGGGATGGGTTGAAGCCTGGGGAACATTTGGTCAAATGTCCTGAAATTGGGTACTTGAACATGTCTTTCATGCTGACTTGAGCAATTGGGCATATCCTATACTCAATTCATTTATTTTTTGCATAAGTGGTCACAACTCTTGATAGGTCCGCCATGGCTATTCACCTCTTCTGAAGGGCTGAATCTCACCGAGATACCCTTCATGAATCAAAGATTGCAATGGGAAATCCCCCGCAGATCGAGGTTTGAATGGGGAAATCATCTATCAATTGGGAACTTTCCCTTGCAATGTTTGATCGAAGAGTCGAAGAGTACAGTATTGAAATTCATCAAAGCACCCCATGAAAAGTTTTGCCAGTAGTGCAATAAAGGAACCTCACCAGTTGTAAATGGCGGTGCATCTCGTAACCCTCACCAGGACCAGGATTGAAATAGGTTCAATGGTTTGAACTGCCAGTTAAATTTGGTAGAGCCCCTTTAGAGTAATATATATATATTATGGTGTGTATTTAAAGACTTTTTTTTTGACGACAGTATACCATTTCCTCACCATCTACTGATCAACAAGGGCATCATCCAAGGTCAAGATCAATACCAACATGCTCCTCCCAAGCACCTATTCGGTGTCGCTGGTGACGCCCTTCGGTGGCATCGCCAGTGGTATATCGCCTGTGGGGATATTGCTGTGGATTAACACCTATATAAATACCTTATAAGTGGAGGTTTATTAGCTGGGAGAATCATCTATAAATCGAGTATTTTCCAGCTAGCTATGTTTTGATTACCAGAGGGAATGGTAAATAATATATGAGACTATGGGGATAATGCATAGCTTTAATCGTCAGTAGTGACTTCACCATCAGCAAGTGCGTTTCTGCAAACAAAAAGCTTCATGAACTTAGTACTGGCTGACAAGATGACAGGATTGATGTGTTGGCACGTGAAGAAAATCGTCAGAGGGCCAGAGGTGCTGAAACATTGTGTTTGTTCTTTCTGTCAAGTATATCAATATATATATATAAGTATATGTACGTATATATATATATATATAATCCCTTTCCCCTAATATTAAACACCCCCAGAAAACATGGTTTAGTAGGGGATTCATACATATTTCGATACATATTTGTGACCATTTATGGAGTATTTAATGTTATATAGGGGGATTATATATTTGCGGTTAGATACAGAATCATCGTTTAATTGGCATGGGGGGATGGCATGACTCATCAAGTGAACCATCAAGGCTTTGCACCACGTGATGCTTCGAGGTTAATCAGTGTCAGTTGATGTGCGAATGAGGTAAAGTATCACACTATATGTCAATGAATTGAGGATATTTTCTTCTTCCACGTTTGTTCATTGCCGGAGGGTGTGGATATATAATAGAATGATCAATCTGGTTGGTGGCTTCAACAGGTTGTCTTAAATATGTGTCAACCATAGATATCGATGCTTATGATCCAATACATGTATCAACATCATTCATGGCCGAGGACCACTCAGGCTCCGGCCAACGATCGTGGTGACTGCGTGTGCAAGCAGGGCAATTTCCTGCATTGGAACACCAAGGACGCAAAGTTTTTTTGCCAGGAAGTTCTCCCAGAAATCACCGAACTAAATGGAGGTTTTATTGGAAAAATACGGAAACAAATCATCATAAATCATCTATAAATGGTTGTTTTGTTTCCCTTGCCATGTGTGACAACCAGAGGATTTACGGTAAACTTTCTGTGAATATATGGGAATATTTTATATCAAGCTATAGGTTTTTGAATCAGTAATAGATAGTAATAGTGAAGGAATCAACAGGGATGGATGAAAACTCCGTGGATGTTCATCGATCCCAGAAAAACTCACCATTTTTCATGAGATAATGGGAACTTGATAAAGCCCATTAATCATGGGATAATGGGATATATCCCATGAATAATCAAAAATCATGGACTGGTTGGTGGTTTGGAACATGAAATGTTTATTGTTCCATTACTGGGAAGAATAATCCCATTTGATGCACTCCATCATTTTTCAGAGGGATAGGTCAACCACCAACCAGTGGAAAATCATGGAAAATCACTGGGGGTCCTGACAGACCTGGACGAGGAATGCATTCCTCAGAAGTCCTGGGGCTTCGAGTGTGGCTTCTTCCCACGACAGCAGCAGAATCGAGTTTGCCAGGAGCTGCACAGGTGGCCCCCAAAAAAAGTGATAACCGATAATAGCAACTACTGAGCTGATAAAGGATTTTGACGGGAGTTCATATTATTGATATATATATATATATATTTGCATAATTAATTATATATATATATGTATACAAATATATAATATACATGCAGTACATATAAGTTGATACGTAATCATTTCATGTTGTTTTCATTTGCGCAAGATTACATATACAAGACATCTACGGTATGCGTAATATGTTGCGTATGGGTGTGTCTGAAAATTCGTTGCCCCATTCCATCCATTGACCCCATTTTCAGAGACATCCAATAATCTGGTAAGTTATACATACTCGTATGCTATATAACTATCCCATAATATCTTTATTAAATCCCAGTGTTATATATATATATAGCACTATCATAATCATAAATATTATATATATATCTATAACTATCTGAGAGTATTTCCATTAAATCCCATTGAATCCCAATAGATTTACGATCCCAAGGCACAAATTGCAATTGCCAGGATGGGCTCACCTGCAGGAGGCGAAGAGTTGGGAAAATCTTGGGATTTGGAACTCCCGTGTCAAATGTAGTACGGCTGTTGATCAGGAACATTGGGCTTGCTTGAATCCCATATCTATATATATATGGGTATAACGTGTTCCACCGCCCCCACCCAGTGTTTTCAAGTATTCTATATGTGCACGTTTCAGAGATGTTGTGCACGTGTCAGAGATGTTGTGCACGTGTCAGAGATGTTGTGCACGTTTCAGAGATGTTGTGCACGTGTCAGAGATGTTGTGCACGTGTCAGAGATGTTGTGCACGTGTCAGAGATGTTGTGCACGTGTCAGAGATGTTGTGCAGCTTTCACAGAAGTTGTGCACGTTTCACAAGCCCCCTAATAACGTTCATGTTCGACTGTATACACACTGAGCGCATATATACATATATATAATATAATATATATATATCACACACAAAACTTCAAGAGGGTGCAGCTTAATGAAGGCTTTTCTTGCTACCAGCACCTCATGAAAAGGCACAGGAAATATTATCCTTTTGAAGCTTAACATCAGTAATTTCAGATCCCAGTCATAGGTGGTTTGCTAGGCGTTGCGTCACACGGGCTGACACTGATCCATATCCATCCAAATTTGAATGTAGATTGCTATATCCAAAAGTTGGTTTTCCATGCTTTTCCATGGTTTTCCATAGTTTCCAGGAATGCGCCGGAATTTTGGGGATTTGCTGTTTTGGACATAAGCACATGTAGATGTGCATCTCCACTCATCTCTACATTTACAGACTCAGATGCAAAGAGGGCGTTAGACTCCACTATGTCTTTTTGAACACAAATGGGTTGAGGTTTTGTTTGTGGTTATTGTTGTGATTGCTGTGGTTACTATTGTCGCCGATTGCTTGCAGGCTGAATGCTACAGATTCCTATGAATCTTCCGGCAAGTACAAAGGCCAGAGAACATCCGGGATGGGAAGAGAGGCAAGTGGATCTTTTATGGGAGGTATGATGTCCACGGTATGATGGTAAACCCAAAACCACACCACTTTTGGGAGTGTGGTTTTTCCATGTTTTTCATATCCTTCAATTTAGCCAAGTTTGCCAAATGGGGGTATGGATGCCAAAATACCCGATACCACATTACACAGATTATCGGATCCACCATGTGTCTTACACCCTTCATAGCATATCATGATACGAGTAAAACCCATGATATTCCAGTTACATCCATTTATGCGGCTGCATCATATATGGTATAGTAAAAAATATACATATATTAGTATATTGGATTCACCACACATATTACAGTAATCGCATTTGAAAAATCTGTCACTCCCAAATCATTCATGTCATGACTCACCATTTTAGTAACTTGAAACAACAATGTTTTTGGGGATCCCCCATTCTTGGAAAAGCCCCATATTTAAATGCATGTGTGGTAAACTCGTTTGGTAAATACAGAACATGAATAGAAAGTAAAGATAAGAAAAACACTAAGTTTGCGACTACCCTTAGGATATTAAAACAATGTTATATAAATTACTAGTAAAATATATATAGTAAAATCCCATATGTCATTCGCTCTGCTGGCAGTCAGGATGGACAGCTACCTCTCCGGCCACCTGTGAGTACTGCAGCAAGGAGGATGACTGCACCACAGGGATGGAGAGGCACCTCTGGTGTCCTCAAAGATAGCTGGGAAATCCTCGTTAAACATACATAAAAAAAGGGGACTCATATTATTGCATATTATTGCTAAAGTTTCTTGTATATTACTTATATTATATTTAGCATTTATTGCTAAAGTTGTCTTTTATTCAATGGACTGTTTTAGTGTGTTACTGATGTAAGGATATGCGCTATTATCTGGGGTGTGCTATGAAAGGGATAGAACTCCCCATGTTTTTATGTTTGGTGTTCATGAACAACACTGCGTTGTTTTGTTAGTGAAATGGAGTAGTGAGTCTTACCCAAGAAAAAAATATTGCCCAAAGAATGGACTTCATACTGAAACATGGCAATTCAATCAGCAACAATCAGTATATCCATGTTTCAGTTGAATTTAGATAATGACATTTGTATATCGCCAATCATTATCCATTCAATCATTCTGTATATAGCCAACACATGGCACATGACATTTGAATTCATGGGACCATGGGAACAGTTCCGCAAGGCATGTGGCTGACTGCGTCCGCAGCGGCGATTTGAAGCGCATGGAGGCGAAAGAAAAAAACGGGAAGCCAAATTTATATAGATTTATGTCATTTTGGGGTGGTTACTGTACTATAATTACAATATATATATATATATTATCCCCCGTTCATATTAAAAATCCCAATATGAATCCCGGAATGTATTGGGTTTGTTCATTAGCTGGTTGTTTGGTGGTATTTCATATGATTGGAGGATGGGATTATTGACTATCCAGTTTTAGTGGTACCCAATATTTAGCTACCAAGGTTTGAGTCCTTCGGTCTTCTTCAATCAAAGGATAGTCCATTAATGCATGGCCCGTTCAATACAGGGACTCTGCTGAAAGAGAAAAAATCTGCAAGTTTACAAGGATGCATCTTGCCTTCTTCGGCAGTGATGCTTCTGGAGATTTTTGAAGCTGTGTCAAACTATTCAATAAGAGAAATATACTGGAGACAGGAAACAACGACACTCCAATAATTTGACAAGTACATCTCACAGAAAATTGTTGCCTATAACATTTTATGAAGAATTGATAGCACATTAGGGTTGTTTCATCAACATATTTGGTATGGGCTTGGTATAACCCTGACATATACTGATGGCCCCCACACCTGCCTCCCAGGCCTTGGCCTTAAATCCCAGGGTTACAGCAGCATTTCCAGCGGGGCTCACCAGGAAGAACTGGAAGATGAGGATGCTGAGTTGGAACCCTGGGAGGACAGCGAAGTCTTCGAGGACTGGGATCTCTTTAAAAGGGCGCTGAATGGGATCAGAAGAAAGAGTGGAAGACAAGGTTATGCAAGTTTCATGATGTTTCCATTTATTGGTGATGTTTCCATCTATCATGGCCAATTTTTTGGGTTCAATGGAAATGTTCGAAGTAGATGGAGGCTTTAATGGACACATCATCTATAAATCTAGGATTTCCCATTGCCATGTTTGATTAGCACAGGGGAGCATGGACCATTTTCGGGGGTTTCTTTTCCAATAGAGGATTCTGCAGATTCCCAAGTCACCATGGTTGTTTCAAAACAAAGTCATGATCTAATGTTATCTATAGATGATATAGATAATTTAGATTGATTTAGGAGTAACTCAATGAATTTGGAAACCTCCGTATTAAAAAAGATATGTACATTCGATAGAAGGTTAAGGGTTCGTTTGTGCACGTCAGATGAAACACACCGTGTTTCACCACATCCATACAGTTGGTGAGAAAAAGACGGCACGAATCAAGATATCTTGAGGGTGAATCTTAAAGATCTGGTATTCGGGTAGGTCACCAAATGGGGGAATGGTCAAATCCCCAGCAATGTAGTAGTGGATGTGTTTTTGACTCTTTTGGATGTCGGAGTGTAAAGTTTCTAAAGCTTCACACAGCTGTGTGATGTGTGCAGGTGCTGATGTTGTCATTTGCTTCCGGGGCATTGCTACTTGTATATAATACAGTATCCTAATCTCTGATCAGTAGACCGCACCTTGTGGAGCAGGACACAAAATTCCCTGACATCATCATGACAATGATATTATCATCATATGAATCATATGATTATCATTTTCCGGATGTACATCGAGGTATGTCAAGGTAAATCTGCCAGTTTAGCTAGTTGGTACAGTAGCTGGTTGGAAGAGGAGTGGCATCTTCCGCCACAGGCTTGGGGGCACAAGGGCGCCAACCTCAATGATGGTGATGACAAGGACGATCGTTCGGGCTTTAAAAAAATCATCGACGGTATCACAAATCAAACTGGACGGCGAAGGTTTAAATGATCGTTAGATCATGTGGGTTTGTCTGGAAATAGGGTACCCCAAAAAAAACATGGTTGATCATAAGTTTCCCCATTAGAATCACATAGAATCACCATTTTTGGGGCACCCATCTTCAGACAACCCATTTTGCAACCCACATCAATAACTCTCAACAGGACTTGGACTCGTTCGGGCGGCAAGAACCCAAGATGTGCGTCACCGTGAAGGTTGGGTGCCTCTCAGTTGAGGAGTTGGTGGGGGAAGGAACCCTTAGCCATGGATAGCCCATTTATAGACGATGTGCCGATAAAAAGAATGGTGTTATTTCCATATGGTAAATCACCGGATTTCACCCACCGGGTTTTAAGCATGATGAACTTTGGTGGTTTCAGATGTTCATTTTCTATCATGGGACGGTGGCCAAATCGTCAGAAAACCAATTTGTGTATGGATGACTTCGCCTGCCTGGCACGCGTCATGGGCCATGGGCCAGTCAATATATTGGGCCTCACAATCAAGGAGCCATGTGTGGGGATCAAAGATGTATACAAAATCAAAGGGATGTGCTCTGGAAAAAGCACTAGAAAACTATTTGCATCTCAAAATTTCACCATGAAGATCATGAATCACAATGAATCATCATGAATCATCATGAATTATGATCATCATGAAAATATCATCATGATTCAAGATCATGAATCATCATGAATCACACTTCAGAGCAATAGCCCGGAATCTGTTGCAGACGACTCTCCCTGCAGGTCACAGTGCCTGCCCTCACCATGCGGGATCAAAGCACTCGGGTGCTGGAGGCAAAGTTGAACACCACTTTGCAGGCACCGAAGGTCGAATGTTCTGGGAATGTTCTGGGAATCCATGGTGAATCTATGGTTGAGACATGTTGAGCGGAGAAGAATCGTGGTATAACATGGTAGAAAGGACATGAAAGGACAGATTATAACCAACAAGGAGAAGAAACATGAAGACCGGACAAGTATCCCAAGTTATGGCCGAATTGTTCAGTGAATTCGTATGATTTATTGTTCGATGGTTGATGTCCTTGTGTAAAAAAGATATAGCGTCGAACAAGAATCTGAGCGTCGATGCGAAGAATTCTGGCTGCCTCAACCAGAAAACACGTGCTTTTTGGACAGATAGTCATCCTGGAGTAGATAGAAAAATGGAAATGTCAACAAAAACTTCTATAATGGGAATATCTTTGAACATGCCATATTCATCCATATTCTACATATAATTCTTCATGATGATTAGATATGTAATGTGTATACAGTGTGTTGATGATCAAACCTTTATTCAACCTCTAGATACCCTTCGCTTCAGGTCATCGCCAACGCCACCCAAAAGGCCGAAGGGGGTGGAATTCAGACTCAAAAGTGATTATACTGATATATGATACCCGGCAGAATTCCTGTGATGTTTTAAAATCAGTTCTGATGAACAAATGGGAAATGTGCCATATGAACTACAGGAATTGGAAGGTGAAAACGATCAGTAAAGTGGGAGTTTTCCATTTTAGCAGATTGGAGTACAAGAGGTAGCAAACATAGATGTATCAAAAAAACAGTTTCTGCACGGGAACGAGGGAAAAAACATCTTTTGATGGAGGGTTGTCAGCGTCAAGTCTAGAGGTTGTACCTTGTTTCGCATCACAGAGTTTGAATGGTCAAACAGTCGGCTGTTTGAACATTGGAGTTCAGAGTAGCATTAGGCCACCTGAAACTCAGAAAAACGGATTACCCTCTGGTAATTTAACATAGCTATTGAAAGATCCACCATTTTTAATGGGAAAATCCACTATAAATGGCCATTTTCAATAGCTATGTCAAATTACCAGAGGGTAAGATCAGCTTTAGGAATTGATGGTGTTTTTTAGTTCCTTTTGGTCCAGGGACATCCATTAATGTGTCCAATGATGACATCTTCCCGAAAGGTGGTAGATGGGTTTGTCCAATTCTAGGTAAACCCGATATCATCCCAAATGCACATCTTGATCATCATATTTCATTATGTTTCCTATGAAATTGCCATTATTCAGGCTGATGCCAATGCCAGTGCCAGTGGCAAGTCTCAACGACAGGCTGTGGCTGAGGCGGGGCGGGGTTGAGGTCTGAGATGTCCATGTGGATGTGTTTGTTTCAATGTGTCTACCATCAAATAGCCATTGAAACAGGGAAAAAAACACGATGATGGACCAGCAGACCAGCAGGGGGCACTGTGGGGTACCCTGTTTTCAGACCAAGAGTCACACCGAGGGGAATTGAAGATCGAAGCTGTGGCATGACAGATGAGCTAACATAGTCATGGGAGGAAATGATTTTGTGAAACCCAACAGCACTGCAAAGGTTTGGCCTAGATCCTAAGATGCAGAAAGCACATATTGGTTGTTGGACTGAATTCATGTGGTTTGTTCAGAGAAGATATCCAGTACTTGGGGGTGCAGTTGGGGTTATGAATGAGTAGAACCATGGGATTCAAACCTGCATATATAAGTCAAAACATATAGCATTATATATATATAATCCCTGTAGCTAGGGCTATATTTCTATTTGATTATAGTGGAACTGCACTCTCAGGGCCATCAAGTCCAGTTGAAAAATAGTCCATATCCTTACTTATCTATACTTATATTTACTTATCGGGCTTGTTATCATCGTTATACCGCAAGTTATACCTACGCTGCAGCCTGAACTGGCCATGGCAGGTTCAGGCCGAAGCGAATGCCACTTACAACGCCACAGCATATGCTGAGGCAAGCTACACGGCATGGTGCCCAGTGCCCAGTGACAGGCATCCCACCTGTGGATGGACTACATTCTGTACCAGTTGGCAGCTATTGGCAACTATGATGAAACACTGGTTATAATGACGGGACTATAATGGGATAAACCCTCTACCAACTGGTGCAGGATTTCGCAACCATCCACACTTACTGTGGTTTCTAACCCTGCCCACTTACGATTCCTGGGATGCACCATCAAAGGTGGGACACTGCTAAGGCATGAAATCTAGCATGCTTCCAAGCAGAGGATGTTGGCATGTGTATGAACCAAAGGCAAGCATGAATTGATCAATGATTTCAAGCACGGACCATGATGCATTTCTCATCTATGGATCTGGATGAATTATAATGACCTCACTGTGACCTCACTGGAAGGAAGGTTAGTTAGGGGATTCATCCTTAAATGGCCGTATTAGTGAATTAATTATTACAATTCACGATAGATGTAACATCGGAAAACAAAGAAGATCCTGGATAGCTACAGGATGTTTATGTCCTCTCAGTTTGCCACTGTTTCCAAATTGATTTGTTCTTACAAGAGGCAGACATGATTTCTGATGTCAGATCTCTGATACCCTCTGGCAAACCTATGGAACATCACCATTTTTAATGGCTAAATCAACTATAAATGGCAATGTTCAATAGCAAACTGTTAGTCATTACCAGAGGGTAAATTCATTAAATTACCAGTAAATCCCACTAAATCCCATTAAACCACCATTAACCACCATGAATTTCCTGATTCTTCATGTTTCCACCATCGGCTCCTATTAAAAGTTGTTCCTATCCAGCTCAGGCCTACGCTGAAGCCACCGACAAGGCGACCGCCACCTACAAGGCGACCTACGCTGGTTAGGGGGAAATCATAGGATCCGATGGGTAAATTATAGCGACCTCATTGCGACCGAGCCCTGGAATCATGGCTAGTATTGGAAATCATCCCCAAATGGCCTTACTTCAGGTTAGTGAAATATTGTAATTTACCCATCTGAGATTTGGATGTGTTATGGGTATGGATCAATACCTATTAATACATACCCAGCGAAATTTAGGGGGATTCTTTACATCCATAAAATTTAGCCAGCTATTTTGATGTGAACAAAAAAGGGGTACTATTGGTTTTGACACACTGCCGGAGTGTGTTTGAAAATGTGGACTAGGTATAGCCATGTATAGCCCCAAGTGATGGCAATTGCCATGGCAATTTTTTAATTTTTTAGCAGGCGGTTGCAACTGCTGAAGCCAAAGAGAAGGCAAAGGGCAGCACAGTGACATGGCTGGAATTAAAGTGGACCTGAAAACAAAAGGGTGCCGGTAGACACAAAGCTGGGAGGAAAAGGAACATGCCCAATGGGAGGAAGATGTTCCTCAAGAAGGAGTGTTTTTCTCACCACAAGTGCTGTTTACTACTGTAGATGTTTCGATTTGGTAATTTGAAACCTCCCCTCTAAATGAACTGCTGCGTCATGTCAAGACATCCTTCCATTGTGTGAAAAAGTGCAACTCTGGAACAACAGGCCCTGCCAGTTGCGGCTGTGACTCAAGGCATAAGGTCCAGGTCTGCGGATACGTTTGTGATATGTTGCTTCCATACGGATATTTCTCATCCAGGTAATATTTGCATCACAGGTTCCATTGTTTGTGCTTCTGCTATTGCTTAACTTCTATATCTTAACCCTGTCTTGCATCATGTTGCATAATTAATATGTTCGTACACCAGGATGCAAACACGACAACACCAATGACAATGATGATGATAGAATGATAACAACCGAAACATCACCATATAGAGTCACCGTATAATTATATATATATTGTTACATTATAGAGTTATGATATTATATACTGCATATATATATATATATATAATTGATTATTTACACTGATGTACTGTATACAAAACTACATCTAAATACTGTACATCAGTGGTCACCGTCGTTTCGTCCAAGGAGGTGACTGCAGCAGCGCGCAGCAACGCCACAGGAGCAGCCACGAAGATTGCCAATGCCACCAGGACCGGCGAAGACCCGGGCCGGGGGTCCGCTTTAGCAGATAGGGTCAATATACCTGGGTTTGTTTAAGGCGATTTCTTATTTTCCCAATGGAAAATCCACCATTTGGGGAATCTACAGTGACTATGTTTTTATTTTTCGGGGACCCCTTAAGCAAATCCAAGTTTGTTTATGAAATAAGCCCAAATGGCCCCGGGTCTATATCCAAGTATATCCACGTATATCCAAGTGATTTGTGAAGAGGTTGTGTTTGGATGGGGAAAACAATAGTGAAACGGAGAAACAGCTACATATGACATATATATATATGTGTACACGTATTCATATATATATATATATATTATATCTGCGTATAAATATATATATATATACATACATACATCTGCCTATATATATATTGGGGAAGAGATACATAGCCTGAATGAGATGGTATTGTTTGAGATGATACGATAGGGCATGATATTTTTCAAAGTTGATGTGATGGAATCCCATGGTTCCAGGGCCTCCAGGGGTCATCCTTTTTGGACATCCAGAAACGGCACCAGTTGACCGGTTCAACGGGAAACACCAAGGAGCATGAAAGCCAAGGGAGAAGCAGGCAGAACTTTGTGCTAAATGAGTAAGTTGTGTCGATCCAAATTTTGATCAGCGTTTGCCAGGGGTTCTGGTGAAGCTGAAGCAAACTGGACATGGTATCTCGAAAGCAGAAGGGTGGACGGGTGATTGCTGACCTAACATCCCAAGCAAAGGCTACACCAGTCCTGTCATGAAATCGAGGCAAAGCCAGTGCAGAGGCTGAAGAACGGGCCACTGTGCATTTGGAAGACGTCGAGAGAGTCACCAAGATCCACGGCATGGTAGTGAGGGCGTAGTCAAGATTCCAATCATTCATACAATCAAACAAAATGATGGCTACTGTCAACTGAAGTCACTTGAATCACAAGAACATACGATCATATCATATACAATTACATCTGTATGGATACAGGTGCGTTAGTCCATTAATCTAGGTAAATTATATTGACCTCACTGTGACCTCAGCGGAATCATGGTGAGCAAGGAGAATTATCCCAATATAGCCTTACTTGAGGTTAGTGAATCATTAAATTTTGCTCAGATCATTCGTGGTTTATAAAACCATTCGAAGGAATCCCCAATGATGGTGGGATAACCATGGACCGTCGCCTAGGAATGCCACTGTGACTGTTGAGGGCCACGGGAGTCTCAAGAAGGTCTTCCAGGTGCGCCAGTCGTGAGGGGCGGAAAATGGTGGGGATTCACCTCTGTTTTTATAGGGAAATTATGGGGAAATTATGGCAAAATGATGGAAAGTACAGGGAAATGATGGAAATAAAAGGGACATGATGGAGTAGATTGCCATTTGATAGGAACATGAGGTGTTGAACCAGAGGATTGAATTGGCTAATGTGTCTATCTTTTTGACAAACCGACTTAAGTGGGATGATAACGGAAGATATGGACCATCAACAAATGACCTTAAAACAAGGTTGGCCCGAGTTACTATATTTATCTACAGATACATAGTAACCTGAGAAAAGATGGAAAAGTAAAACTATACTAAAATAGTGATACATTGTTTTTCTATAGTTTTGAGGAGTTACTATACTATTTGCATGATTGTGCATGTATTACATAAGTGGGATGATCTATGAGAAGATGGGATAGATAAGAGGGATGCTTTTATACAGTGGAAGCATTGTATGGGCGTGATCTGGAAGGAATGGTTTGTTTTCCTGTTGTCCATGTCCAAAAACACGGAGGCTACAGGCTCTTAGAGCCTGACTTGCAATCAGCACATCGCATCAAAAGGACTACCGAGAAACCATGCCCAACCCCAACTATACCCAACCCCAATCATCATCAACTGGTTGGTGGTTTGGAACATGATTTTTTTTCCATTCAGTTGGGAATTTCATCATCCCAACTGACGAACTCATATTTTTCAGAGGGGTATGTCAACCACCAACCAGTCATGTTTGCTACTTCAATTTGTTACATAGCTATTGAAAATGGTCAGTTATAATTTATAATGGCCATTTACCCATGTACCCATTTATAATCATCATCAACCCTTACATTCTCAAAGAACTTACCCTGTTCACCTCCCCGTTGTAGGCCACCGCTACAGCGAAAGCCATCGTGGAGGCGAAAGCGTGTATCTCTGCGCGACAGGCCACGCGTGGATCAGAAAAAGGAGATGGGGTGTAAACGGATGGAGAACTATAGGGATAAGAACCGTAACAACCATTGGAAAAAGGTGCTTTAAGGTGTTTTTAATGGGGAAACCACTCATATGTAGTGGGAATATGGGTTTTATCTGAAACTGGCGAATTTATCCTCCACCTGGCCGTTTAAGTAGGAATAGTACTAATAAGTCACTGGATATTGGGTTACCGTATTTTCAGACAAACCCATAGTGCTGCAAAACTAGAAGTGGAGCATGTTATCATGATGTCTAAAGAACCAAACAGATGATTCACAGATTGTGATGATGATGTCTAGAGAACTTGCAGAGAATCCTAGGTGTCATGACATGTCATGACATCTGAGTCCATCAGATTCCACAGCTCAAGCTGGATACCTGACATAGTTTGTGAATGTTTGTGATAGCTGGATACCCTGGAGGCGCGAAAGATGTTGGGCCAGCAAACCATGAAAGAGTCTGGCATGACCTTCGCACGAGCAGTGTACAAGAAGGTGGGAAAGTGACCGATATGATGATACGATATCGAATGTTTAAGTTTTGCACATTCTCTTTATGTTCAGACCCCCTATATGTAGAGGTGTTGAAACTGGATGGAATTGAGAAGATTTGGAGAGCGGAGAATGCTTGTCATGGGGAATTCAAGCAACCCGGCTGATTAAGGGTGATACTTCACCACCCACGTTTGCAATGTTTGAAATCGGTGATTCACCAAATTGGGGTTGGTGAAATCCCATTGAAATGGCTCAATCAGTCATTGATCAGCCATTCATGCACCATCAATACACCATGAATTTGTCATGTCATGTATACACCATTAATACATCGTTCATACACCATTCATACATCATTAATACACCGTGGTGCAGGCGGAGCGCGAAGCCTATGCTGAAGCCAAGGATCGTGCCACCCGCAGCGCTGTGAAGATGGCCACCGAGGTTCGGGCCTTCGGGCCAAGCATCCTGCTGGATGCTTTTGGTGGTTCCCCAATCCTCCAAAGTTCTTTGAGCGCATGGTATATGATATATAGGTACTAAATATAGGCCATTAATGATATTTATAGGCCATTAATGAGTGCAATGTGTGCCATGTGCTTCATGAGATAGGGATTCAATTGGGATTCATAGATATTCAATATGCGCTCCTGTGCAGCTGACATCAACAGCCCGTTGTGTAGTCGGTGAACGTTCGCTGATTGCCTCTCAGGCAGCTCAGAAGAGAATTGACACCGACATCGAACGACAGGTGAAGGAATTCACGGAGGCAACGGTGCGGGTCGAGATCATAAGTCATACCCTCTGGTAAACTAACATAACTATAGAAAATCACCATTTTCAATGGGAAAATCCACTATTTCAATGGTCATTTTCAATAGCTATGTTAAATTACCAGAGGGTAAGTGTGGGTTCATTCTTTTCATTCTTCCGTGGGAAAGGCAGAGAAAAGGTCCGGTGCATCGAGTTGTGAAGGTTCCAGAGTTGATGGACGTGATCGGTCTCCTGTGACCAAACTGCCCTTCTCGATGTGTGACCGTGTGACCTGCAGCATGCCTTGTTTGAGAGCATCCATTCATATCCATTCATTGAACATGTGTGGATATGGGACATCATTGAACATCATTAAACACTAATACTGTATTATGAAATAATATGAAATAAGGAATAATGGAATTATGCACTATACCCAATAAGGTTTCGGGTCAAGCAAGCCCCTCGTGCGGTCACTGACCCTTGAAAGCCTTAGCGGGCCACGCCCGCGGGTACGCCATAGCTGCTGCGTTTTGGAACTGGTTCGCCCTCCTTTCGTTTGCA
>Ga0126342_10005045_pt1 | contig 22836 bp, 17 predicted proteins | sample Cyp1metagenome_FD_92528 | JGI IMG/M metagenome (GOLD analysis project Ga0126342, IMG submission 92528) | Coral microbial communities from Lord Howe Island, Old Settlement Bay, Australia - Cyphastrea 1 metagenome | ecosystem: Host-associated > Invertebrates > Cnidaria > Coral ...
ATCGTTTGGAATAGGCTCTGCCCGCATAATATGTGTCATCGCATCAAAATAGGAAAGAGAAAACGTGGCCTGCGTGGCATATTCATCATCATTTTTGTCCAAAATTTGTCGAAATCAGTACGCATTTAGAGTGGTTTTATTTTTATTTTTCCTTCTCGCTGTGGTGCCGTACATGTTTTTTTTAAAATGTTGTTTTCCCAATGACACCCATCACAACACAGACTGCGCACTTTGTTTTCTTCTTCACTTTCGCAGCAAGTTGAGCTGGTTGATTGTCTTCGTGCGAATTAGAGTGTTGCGATTGACATACCTCCATTGGAACGCGCGCAAGTAGACCTCAATCAATTCTGATTGGCTTCCTAGCTGTTTTGGAATGAATGCTTTGCACCCAGTCCACACTTGGTCAATTGTTCCGGTATGTGCTTGAATGACTTCTCGTCCTCGTCTCAGTTCACCAGTAAACTGGCCAGCTAAATGTACTAGAAGGAAAAGTATCATATAGAGACAGACGCCAAGAACGTTATTACACCCCCCACCCCCCCTCAAACCCATTTCAGAAGAGTATGTGCAGAGACGTTCACAGACGTGTGATAGCGTAGTATCCAAAGCGTGCCAGCAAGTACGTTGAGACGGTGCTAGCGTATCATGCCGTCATAGCAGAAAGACGATCATCTAGAGACAGACGCCAAGAACGTTATTACACCCCCCACCCCCCCAAACCCCCCCATATGAGAAACGTCAAAAACCTGCGTTTTACTCGTACGGTTTTCGGGGCGTAGGCAAAACATGTAACTACTTGCCAACTGGTGCAGGATTTCGCAACCATCCGCACTTATTAGTTACTAACTGTTCAATAGAACCATTAAGTATATAGAACTATATAATAGATTATAATAGCATCTGGTATGGTAACATATTTTGTTTTCATTACATGTGCTTGTCCTTCCTCCCTTCTAGGCCGACGCACGGGCCGAGCGCCGTTTGAGCACCCGAGCCGCCCAACTTCAACCTTTGCTGCCTCAGAGTGTTGGGGTGGAACTGTGTGGAGCCCTGGGAATGGGGAATGGGATACCCTGTGTTGATACCCGGTAGTCAAATCATAGGAACATATGGCTATGGATCAATACCTATTAATACCATTTTTAGGGGAATGAACATCCATTTACCAGCTATTTTGGGGTTCACTAGGTACCAGGGTTTTGACCCATCCCCATAGGAAAAAAAATATAGGAAGAACATTCTTTTTTGGGAAAATCATCGGAACATATGGGGAAAGAATACGATTTCAATGGAGATTTTAATGAGAAAACCATAAGAAAATATGGGAACAAACACTATAAATAAAGGATTTAAGGGGATGTTTGATTATTGGAGAGTGAACAATGCTGAAATGGGGATTGAATGGGGCACCATGAGTAAAATGAGATTCTGATTCTGAAGAACAGGTTCACTTATTGTCAGAAATGGGGAAAGTCAACATTTTTTTGGATTTGAATATGGGTTTTTCTTATTCAGGAATGGGACAATCAATTCCCATTGGGGGATACTTATCCCAAATTTGATGATGACTGATGATTTAAATCGGATGATAGCATCAACCAATCAAATTCAACCATCAGTTCTGGTGCATTTTTGCAATCAGCTATGGATATATCTGGATTTGTGCAATCAACGGTACTGTTTGCAAAAATTCCCATCGGAAGTTATTCCCTTACGGAGTCCGCCGATAGTCAACTCAAATGAATGGGGATTTGACTATCACTATCATTGCATGAGTGCAGGGTTTGTCCCTGAGGAAGGTGTCGGGCCAGAAGACATCGGTTTTTTGGTTCGTTTTTTTTTGATGCGAAAAGACATCGAAACACATGTTTATTTTTATCTCATGGTTTCATTATGTTTCATTATGTTTTAAATTAGAAGGAACATTTTATAACATGGTTTTAACCATGTTTTACCATATTTACCAACAGCATTTGGGTACATTTGGTGGTTCAACGCGGAAATCCGTCATGGATTTCGGGATTTTTGTGAGGTTCTGCGGCACCAGCGATACGGTGGCCCCCTGGACAGAGGCTGGGTAAATTATAACGACCTCACTGTTCTCCCTCACTGGAAATCATGGTTAGTAAGGGAAATCATCCCCAAATGGCCGCAAGATTCAGGTTAGTGAAATATTATAACTTACCCAGATAGATGGTAAACATCCCATTATTTATAGATTTTCAATCATCCAAGGTGGTGCAGGATTTTGCGACCATCCACAGCAGTTCGATATATCACAAGACATTCGACCATAGACCATAGTTATAAACCATAGTTAGGAGTTAACATCAGTGACCAACTTGGCTATCAGAATGGCTTCATCTTGATTTCAATCTTGTTTCTAACATTTTATAGCTATATATTTCACCGGATCTGACCATAAAACTGGGCGGGATTGAAAAATTGGATGGTGATTTGCTGAGCGGCAACCGATGCGACCGATGCGTGGACGACCCTGACTATGATGAGTTTAATGACGGATACAATGATGATAGGATCATTTCCATCTTTTGATGGTGATTATAAATAAGTATAAATAGTATACATAGTAATTATAATGATGGATACTAATACTATGGTCGATTTCTGGTTTGTTTGTTTTTTTTGGGGGGGTTCCGGATCAACACCTTTGGTTGTGTCAACCCAGGATTGATGAACCCCTTGGGTTTCAAAAAATCCGCTTGGGATTCCGTGGGTCTTGATCCAGAGCGGCTCTGATGTTGGATCATTTTCTGTAGTACACCCTGTTAATTTCTGGATGGGGCAATAAACACATTGATCCCCAAATCCGACATTTCGCTATTCCAGGGCAGCATAGCTGATACAACTCTCCAATTGATTTCTTTCGGCATAGCATAGCTTATACAAAACTGCCCACCTGCTTGGTGAATCCGACACTCCCAGATCTTCACATCTCTTATGGCTTCGTCTCCCCATTTTTCACCGATAAAAAACCGGGGTTCCTGAAGATGTTCCATCCCAACCACAGCTGTTTGCTGACTCAATTTTTGATGAAGTTTGTATCAAATATTAGGGATTGTACTCACCCAAATCCCCGGACATTTCTACCTACATCTACCTACATAATTCCCAAGTATCATTTACCATTTTAAGTGACATGTCCTAAATTCTCCATCATAGATTTTAGTTTTTTTTCCACAATCACTAGCATTCTCCCTATGTTCTCCAGGACGTTTCCGAATCTTTTGTTTCAGGCTCCTGGCTGGCAACGCTTGGTTGAAGCGCCAGTTGGTCCAATGTCCTCAGTTTTCTTGCTTTTTAAAGCCGCTGGTGGTTGGCAGGTTATTCTAAGCCGGGTTGTCAACCCGTTTCAAGTGTTTTGTTCAATCATATGACAATCCCAACTGACGGAGATTTTTCAAAGGGGGCTTGAAACCACTATATAACCAGGATTAGAATTGCTTTTTGTGTTCCCGAAGTTTGGGGTGGTTAGCTGAAGTGATGGTATACATTTAGTGGTTGTTGACAATATCAATCTGGGCAGCGGGCACGCCCCCAACGAAAAGATGATGCCCAAACAGGAAATATGTTTGAAAGGCAGAACGGGTATTTGCACCAAGCAGAACGAGGGGTTCTACCCTCTGGTAATTTAACATAGCTATTGAAAATGGCCATAGAAATAGTTGATTTTCCCATTAAAAATGGTGGTTTTCCATAGCAAACTGTTCGTTTACCAGAGGGTAGCAGACCAAATGATGTGAGCGAAAATGGGGGATTCAACCAATAGCTGGTTGGTGTTGGGAAATAGGTATCATATCATATATATCGATCAAGATAGATTGAAGCCATTGGCAACACAAGTGGGTAGTGAATTGCCTTTCAATCCCCAGGGAGGATTGCTTTTTACCATTCCCAATGTGCATAAACTGGATCCATGTGTGTATCAATGTCTTATATCTTTCCGGAATACTTAAAACGAACACAATAGCCAAGAAAGTAGATTTTGGTAAGACAAATCCTACTAAAAAAGTGATAAATTGAACCTTTTCAGCATCTGTTGGGGGGTTATTATGGGAACTTAAGATGAACATCCCACCTCTTGACGGTCCAAGGGGATGCAACGGACGTAGCTGAGTCTTTCCATAGCACCCAATGCTCCATGTATGGAGGTTTATGCAATACCCAAACTTGTCAAAAGCTGATCCGCCATCACATGGAGCATCTATAATTATCTTGGTAATTATATCTTGAATTCTCTTGGTATTTCCTCAGTTGCCGTTGCCGTTGTGCAATATTTCCATCCCCAGTTGCTGACCTTTCTGGTGGAATGTATTGGGATCAGCCTGCTATCCAGGTGGATTACTCTCCAGGTTTTCCGGATTTTCCCCATGGATTTTACGGTGAAACAACGACAGCCCCCAAGGCCTTCACTACTTCCCGGGAGGCCACGAATTTATGCAGGAGCGAAGCTGGGACGACCTGGGACAAGCCCCTTTTGGGGTGGCTTGACATGACGATGGGAACCATCAGCCAAAAGGATTTAATGGGTACAGAATGGGAATGTAATGGAATATATATATAGATGGATATATATATGGATATATATATATATATGGATATATATATATATGGATATATATATATATATATATGGATATATATATATAATATAAATGAATATACATAATTCTAACTTCATGTGATCTGGGTCTGTCTAAAAATGGCATCTACCACAAATGGCAAGTGTTTTTACAGGTCATGATGAACCAGCGGATGGAATGGGGTTCCCCCTTCAGGCAGAGCCATACATTGAAAATCATTGAAACACATGGCCCATCATGGATTTCAGTCAGCTGGATGAATGAGTACTCTTCGATAAACTAACATCATTTTGTTGCGTATGGACTGCTTGAAAGCAATCATTTGCATAGAACTGACTGGCTCAACATTCGTTTGAATTTTGTTGACAACTTCTATATAAACAACACATCCAGCATAGATATTTAGTTCTCAGGAGATGGTAACCAATTTCCAGTCAGGGCTACTGTATCATGACGGATCCATGGTGCTGCTATATATGGTAACATGGATCCCATCAATATATCCCCAATGTTAGCATATATACCAGCACCATGGATCCGTCATGGGTATCCTGATACACTATCCAACCGAGAGGTATTTGGTGCCGCAGGATCAGCGGCCGAACATTTTGGCAACGTGGCGTCAGGGCCTTCAGGGCTCACGGCTTCAGCAGGAACGATTGAAGGATTTTCCCATTCAAAAAAGGGGCTTCCGGGCAGCAAAACACCTCAAAACACCGTGTCTTTTTTGGTTTTGGGCTTTCTTTATGTCCAAAACCATTGGTTTTGGCATTTTTTTGGGGGGAATGTAATTCGTTTTCATGTCTTTTCTGGGCGCCGGAATCAGCAAATCCAAGAGTCGATCTTTTCCCTGTCAACTCCTCATTTCTCGTGGGCTGGAAAGGTTTTATTGCTTTTTATGTTTGGTTGTTTCGCCCCCCCACAGAACTTCTTATTTCAGCATGTCTTGTCCCTTCCTTGAAGTATCCCCACAAGATGTTCTTCCCGTGGATCCCTCATGATTTCGTGAACGGGGGTGTCTAATATGAACGGGGGAAGGGATGATAATATGTATATATATATATATCATGACTATAACATTACTACAACTATAATTGTAAAATACTGAGATAGATAGATAAGATAAGATAAGATAAGAGAAGATAAACTAAGATATAAGATAGACAGACAGACAGACAGACAGATACATAGACAGACAGATAGATATATAGATAGATAACTAAATAAATATAAATATAAATATAAATATATATATTTGTATACCGCAAATACAGTCTCAGAAGGGATCATATATACATATATATACACGCCATATGTAACTCAGGATATTCCCATAAAAACATGTGAGTTATATAGTTAACCCAGATTATAGGTGGTTCACAAGTAGGATATCCAATTTTATAAGCCATAGATAAAACTGAGTTATACTAGTACTATGACACTACTGTATATTCTTCACCACTGGGCCAATGGAACGCTCTTTTCAAGGCCGAGACGCTATCGGCCGGCTACTGCAGCGGCGCACCATGGAGGTTTGTGAACTGGACAATCACCATTTTTAGTCGGCAAATCATCTGTAGATGGGTCATTTGCTATAGCTATATTACATTACTAGAGGGTAAGGTTGGTGATAATCACCGAAAGGATAGAATTTAGGACCATCTGGGAATAGGGTCGTTGGTGCTTTGGGCACTTGGGTCACGGACGCTGTGCAGGCAGGTTTGGTTGACAAAATTTAAAAGAAATGCTGGTAAAACCAAGATGTTTATCGGTAAACCATCAATTCATGGTTGGTTCAAGTCAAGTCAAGTCCCAAATTTTCTTGTTTTAGATGCCAACCTTCAAGCAATTGAGGGTTTTTATTTATCTTCGAAGACCCCCCCAAAAAATAATAAACCATCCATTTTTGGTGTAGCCCCATGGCTATGGAAACCAATGATTTTCCTTGCTCCCAGGCTGCGATGCTGGCAGCGCGTGGTGTTCCGGGCATGCCGGGAGGTGTGGACTTTTTCAGAGGGGGGAGAGAAGGGGTTCAACTGTTTAACGAAACATACATGATGGTAAGGAACGGTTAAAAACGGGTATTTAATGGTATTTGTATAACATTATGTATGTGCATATATATATATATATATAATTATATATATAATATACAGTAACTTAAATATCAAACATAGGGAATTTACCAACAACCATCTGATGGTATGAGATACAATGGGGTTTTAACTGAGATTTGGTGGATTACATGGGGCTGATCTCTATGTGTGGGAATGAACAGAGTTTTGCCAGCCATTGAAGCACCAATCAGAAGAATGGAATCAATGGGAATTCCAGGATCCTAAAATGGAGGTACTGTACCATATAAGGCCATATTTTGTGGGGATATTCCCTGAAATTTAGGCCTTATATAGGTTTTATATATATATATATATGGTAGGTACCTCCAATTTAGGTTCCTGAAATGGCCATTGAATGGAAGGTTTGTCTGTTTAACTGGCAAATACTTGAGGAGTTCAAGCTGCCAAAAACTGCTGATCTCACAAACGATCAGGGATTTAGCCTTTGGTGATCAAGCATAGCTTGCTCAAAAAATAGCCAAGTATCTATATGGGGGTTTCCATGAATGGGGGTACCCCGAATGGAAGGTTTATAATGGAAAATCCTATTAAAATGGATGATTTAGGGGTATCCCTACTTTAGGAAACCTCCATATAGGAACATTTTCATTGACCTGTGTATGGATTTTTAGTCATTTAGTTTTGTTCCATGATATTCCTACTACACATGGAGATTTTCCAGCCGGGTACCGCGGACTCCCATCATTTGTCAGGCCTCACATTGACACCAGCGACGCCCAAAGCAGGCGCCGGTGCAGGCGTGGCCCTGTTTTTGTCCTGTGGATCTGAATACTGAAGAGAGGTACGGCTTGGCGGCCGCGAAACCAACCCCCAGTCATACTCAGAAAGTACGACTGGATCCATAGTCAATGGCCATTTTAGGAACCTAAATTGGAGGTACCTACCATATATAAGGCCTATATAAGGCCTAATATACTTTTTTTTTGGGGGGAACTTTGAAACTCCCTGGTGTTCTTTTGAGTCGTTGTATCGAAAGTCCCTGGTAGATCAGTGTCGACCAAGATTTAAGACACAACCATCGAAGCCTATTTTCGGTGGGGATAGACAGAAGGATAGACATGGCTATTTTTTTTAAAGCCAACCAAATAGTTGGATATGATTGGATATGATAGGAATGTATGAGGAGATTGTGCTGATATTGTGGGATATGATTTCCATCACATGGGCATGGGTGGTATGGGCCAAAAATGGACCAACAGCTGCTTAGACTCGACTTAGATGCATTCAAAAGATTTACCAACAGCTGTGTCCCCCTGCGCATCCAATTTTGATCCATTCCCCGCGGAATTATCCCCAACTGGGCCGATCACAGGAAGATGTGTGGCGTTATATAATTCAGGTGAATTACCCGCTGGTAATTTAACATGGATATGGAGAATTGCCCATGGTGTACATGACTTACCTATGAAACATTGTTATTGTCCATAGCTATGTTCAATTACCAGAGGGCAATAGAATTTATCTGCAGTTGATCCCTTCCCGACACATTACGAAGCACCACCACGGGGGAAACCCTGGTGCAGTTGTTGAATCGGACAGGGTTGAAGACTGGCGAAGTATCCATATCTGCCAAATAGTTGGTCCCTTGACACCCCGGAAAATGGGGGATTGATACAAGGTGGTGCCCCATAGTTAGCTAAGTTGGTTTATAAGTCCCATAACTATGGTTTATGGCAGATATATCTATAGTTAATGGGGTTTATAAACCCACTTATAACTAGGGGGCACCATCCTGTACCCCTCATAGCAATTTTTACATTGCATTTTGCTTTTGCCCTAGATTTCCAGACAAACCCACTTTAAAACGGCGGTAGTTTTCCAACCATAGGCCCCCAAGCTGGACGGGGGGTGATCAGGATCAGCTGCAGGGCCAAAGAACGATCTGCCGCTCTATGCAGTGTCCAGCCGCCGGTGTTCATTCCGGTGGTTACAACTGGGTCTGGATCAAAATGTTCAACCCCCCGAGCCCCCGAAGTGGACGATTCGGGATCCCAAAAATGATAAGTTTTTTTGAGCCATAGTTACCCAAATGGCAGGGTGACGCTTGTCCCAGTTCGGGCTTTTTGTGAGCACCCACAACAAGATTTCGTTCAGTCTGCCATGTATCCTTGGCACTGAAGTCAAGAATTCCTGAACCAAATCCCACAAATTCCAATGCCAGAAGCGACTGGAAGAAATCAACAACTTTGAATCAACGACAATGACCAAGAAAATGTCAACAGATCACAACAGATCCCCATTGGGGTACAGTATCCGTCTAGATGGACAGCCCAGACAACCACAGATGGATTTGTCATTTTGAACAGTAACAGATGCATGTTTTGGAGTATCCCGTGCTTGGTCCGGTGTCCACATGGATCCCAGGTGACTCATATTTTTCGATTGAAACCACCAAGCAGAACAGTGGGGAAGTATTTTTCAGGCTACAGTCGTGATGAATATAGGGGACCCCACTTAGTGGCGTAAGGCCCCAACCCACCCACTGACACCCGGAGCCAGGCGCTGGCAGCAAGCCACTCCTCCCATTCCAAGCACGGCCAAAAACGCAGGAGGAGCTGGTGAGGGGGTTGGGGCAAGCTCCAAGAATCTGCAATATATCTGCAATAAATAATAGGAAAAATGGATGAAAATGATGATAAACCAGAGGATCTAGGGTGTTTCCCCAGATTTGCAGATAAACCTATATTTGTATTGTATGTGTGTATATATATATGATATATGTACATATATATATACTTATAAACTAAGTTTCTGAGCTGGAAAAACAAGATAATAATAGGTGCAACGAAGTGGAAGAATGGGTTCCATAGCAAGGTAAAATTGGATGTTAAACACTAAGCCGTTGAACAGCTGGGCTTATGAACTGGCACTGGGTACTGAAGCTCCCCAGAATGGGATCCAGAAGCCGAGTTTTGGTTCGCCACCTTCACATGACATCATATGGGCTAGTCCAACGAAGATGTCCCAAAAAAACCTGGAATGGCTAAGCGGCTAACCCCTGAAAATTGACCAACATTTCGGTTCTCAAGAAGGTCCCTTTTGTTTGTGAGCCTTTTGTTCCTCACACCGTGTGAGCATGAAGCGAAGTGAAGACCATCAGTTGGTGACGACAACTTGCGGAAAAAAACATGGCTGCAGGCTAAAGTGATATGCCAATGCCAAAATATAAGTAGTGATATACAAATAACGATACAATCATACTATAATATTTGCTCAGGTTGTTGAGTGACGTCATCTGATATACTGATAGAAGTTACGATTGCAGGTCATTGACGTTTCAGTGAAGAGTGAGACCAGCATCCATGCTCATGTTGTGCTTGTTGGTGACGTCTCTGTTTTTTTTCACTGTTGAGTTTCCAGCTCAGGACACTTGGTGAAACTCACTAGCGAAGCATTATCCGAAGGTGCGGTTTCTCATGCCAGGTGATCCCCAGGAAGCCACCATGGGGGATGTTTCACCCAGAGGGATTTCAACAAACACATGCTCCGTCGAGCCTCCTGGCTGTCGGGAAACCCTGATTGTCTGGCTATCAACGGACAGTTGGCCTCATATCTTCTGGGGGGTAGCCGAGCAACCAAGAACCCTTGAAATTGCTTCAGATCCCACCTCACATTTCCGAATTCGATAGAGAATCCTGAAGTGTCAATCTGGAAGTGGATCATCTTCCGCTGGGTGAATCCGAAAAAGTTGGACCGGACCAAATCGCTTCCTGACGGCGTTGTTTCGAAGGCCAAATCGCTGATGCCATCCAAGCCACGAAAAATCAGCTACTTGCGGGGCAGCCCATGGGAGGTTGGACATGATCATCTGGGAATTGTATGACGATTCACAGAAAATCACTCAGATGTTCAATCATTTCAATCATTTTGAATCATGTTCAGATGTGGGGGTTTCTGAAAAGTCATGGGGGATCCCCAGTCGTCACCATGGTTGTTAACATTTCTTAACCTATCCATTCGATCATGATCATCCATGACGACTGATGCACGGGGTACCACCGAACGTCTCCAAGGGCTGATCAACCGAGAAATACTCACCTGAGCTGACCAAAAAGTGGATGATCCCCTGAGATTGTGACCCCATTGGTCCAATATATATATATATATATGTATACACATTAAATATAAATAAGTAAATAAACAAATGAATAAATATCTGCATATACAAAAAGATCCCAAATTTCTGAGTCATGTAATTCATTATATAGGAACGGTGACTAGTCGTTTTCGTTTTTTCTTGGTGGCGCTGGCATCTGGGAATTTCGGTAGGAGCAACTTGTTTGATTGAACACTTAAGAAAACACACACCTCCAGCAAACTCTCAAAAACTAAAGAGCTCCTAAAACAACCCGTTTTTTGAGGTTTGTAAAGTGGTTACAAAACTGGCTGCTGGTTATAAAATGATTTTCAATCGTTACTGTATGTGGGATAAAGATATTAATGTGAGTTTGTCTGCAAATTTGTCGAACCCCCAACATCTCAGGGTTTAGAATAGCATTTTGGCCAATGGTAATTTTTGATGGGGATTAAAGCTTCATTTTTCCACCAGAAAGTCTGAAGTTCCCCATCCCAGGTGGTGGCGTGCCAGCCCATGGGCAACGTCTTCGAAGACTTCGAGGTCGGATGATGCCTGGATCGGCTTGGAATAGAAGGCCACAATATACATATATATATACATATATATATATGGATATGTAGATAAATATATGTATATATCAACATGTCGATTTATGTGGATGATAATATCTTAAGACATCTCAAGAGCGAGATTTCAAGTTCATGTGGGATTTGGATTCGCCCCATTTCAGACACCATCCCCAAAATGGTCGGTTTATTGCACCGAGGAGGAGCAACGGCTGGCCTGGTCCTTCGTGCATTTCGTTCAGCCGAAGTCCAAGAGATGCGGCAAAGTTCACTACGATTTCCATGGTAAAAAAAAAACATTTTTTTTTTTTAAATATATATAAGGATATGCGATTTATAAACCAAGAAATGTATACAAATGGGGTTTATATATATATAATTTTATAGATAGATGTAGATATCTTTATGAATCAACAAATGGGATTTAGATATCTATGGGCCTATGGGCTTTATATAAACCATGGTAGCTACGATGAACTACCACCTTCCAGAACCGTCGAATGTCAGGTTGAAGGGGATCTTCCAGCAACTAGCAACCCCCCAAAACAGATAGAAGGGGAAAATCCTGCTAGAATTAGTGGGAAATTACATGAAATTACTGTCCAATCTTTTTTTGGGGTTACCATACCTTGCCAGAGTGCAAAACAGTGGCCGATGATTCCACGTGGATCCACGGAGGGGTTTTCCAGCAAGTGACGCTGCGTCGTGTATCTTTAAGTGCTTGGAGGGCATTCTTTATGATATTTGGATGGTTGCATCAAACATGGGTATGGATCAATACCTATTAATACCATTTTTAGTGGGTTATTCACATCCATAAATCCCAGCTATTTTGATGTGAACTACAGGGCTACTATTGGTTTTGACCCATCCCCACATGTTCAAATACTTTTTCCCTCAAAATGTGAAGTATGACCCAGGGGCCCCCAGGGCCCCCCCAAACCCCCAGCAAGGCCCAGCAAGGCCCAGCATCTCGGCCGAGGTGTTTGTTGGAGGCTGGAGTCTTGACCCCAGCTGAAGATGATTTTCTTTGCCGATCTGATTACCTTGAATTGAAGCTAAATCGATTTCTAAAGAACACACATATATATATATATATCTATATATATATACACCAGTTCCCCGTTCTACCACCAGAAACGACTCCATTGGATTTTTCCAGCCTGAGTACCTTGATCCCAAACAGTGGTTAGTAAATCCCATGGACTATCCCATTTATAAAGAGGAAACCTACAAGGTGGGGTTCCCTAGATGCCTAAGTTGGTTTCAAAATAGTTCGACTATGGTTTATGGTAGATGTATTTATACTTAGAGAGGTTTAGAAACCAACAAGCATAGCTGGGGGTACCACCTTGTGAGAATACTAGATATAAATGGATATATGACCATAATTGTAGGGGTTATATCCAAACAAACATGCGGGTCATAATCCTATAGATAACCCCAACTGCACCCACAAGTACAGTTATTTCTGGTGCCAAGTTCTATGTTGTTTTTTCACCCTGTAGACCGTATACTATATATATATACATATAGACACACACACACATAGTACATAGCTTTTCAGCCCAACAGTTAGCCTACCCTCTGGTAAACTAACATAGCTATTGAAAATCACCATGTTTAATAGGTAAAACATCTATTTCTATGGTCCATTTTCCATAGCGAACTGTTAGTCATTACCAGAGGGTACTTGATCTGCCGTGAGATCTCAGGTCACTGCTCGACTCCTGTTGGTCACCGCAGCTGGCACCACCGGAGCCATGGTAGCTGGAGCCAGCAAGGTGGGGATGGGTTGAGCCTCATGGAAAAACATGGTGCTTATGGAAAAATACGGTGGTTTAGTTACCAACAAATCCAACATAAAGGAAAATTAGTTACCAACACGGTTTTTTTTTTGCTTTTGGATGTCAGCAACCATACTCAGAGTTGCTGCAGACCTGGGGAATTCTTTCTTGGGATTGTTCGGATCGGAAACCACGAGACCCACCCATATGGGTATACTATGGGGGAATTTAATCACCAGACATATATGAGGATAAGTTGGTAGATGGGTTTGACATGGGTTTAACCATAAACATCCATAAACCACCCCTAACTTTCTATATTTGGAACTTAGGTCAACAAGGAGTTAACCCTAAAATGTGTGGATACCATGGGGATTTGATTCAACCGACCAAATGTATGGACAATTTGGTAAACCAAATAGTTACAGAGATATGAACCCAACATCAACGCATCACAACTAAGAATAATCCAGCTGGCAAGATTGTCAATTGTCATATGGTGAGCCCAATCAATAAAGTCCGCTTTAGGACGCTGTTAAAAAAATATTTCCCCATAAATGCAAGTCGTTGGGCAAAACAATCATCCTTGTGGTTTGTGGTTTACTAATTTTTTCATGGGTCAACCCAAAAAAATGAAGAAACGGGGTCATTTCCTGAGCAATAAGCAACCGAGGCCAACAAGGGATTTGGAACCAGCAATAGTTGGGTAATTTGATCGAGATTTTGGCAATTTTGATGAACAAAAAACAAGAGATTCGACTCAGAATTATATGTTGATTTTATGCAATGTCTAAGGTTTGGACCAAAAAACAGGTATAGTATGTCCACTACAACGGTCGTTCACGCTTTTTATGTATATGATATAATTATATATATATATATATATATACATATGATATAATTACATATAGTATATATATATGATATCTGTATACAACATAATATATTATATATAAATACAGCAATATATTATGCATATATACAATTATATATGTATAATAACAATCAACTATGTATATATATATGTATAAATGAATGGATCTGTTTGACTTAACTTATGTGATACCCATAACAACTGGGTATACCGCCTGGGGTTGGTCGGTTGCATCATCGCAGGGACACTTCATTATTGGGGATATCACCCGTTCTGCTACATTACAATTGACAGTTGCTGGTGAATTCCCAGTTTGTGTTGCTGAATGAAATCCATGTCGATCCACATTTTTCTTTGAAGCCTCCTTTTTTTGCATGTAAAAATCCACGTTTTATGGGCGGTACAATTTTCAGGTCCACGTATCCGTTGGTCACTTGGGAAGGGTCCTTCCCTTCCCAGCCAACCGGCACCTTCAGGCTGTTGCTATGGAGGCATCGGAGCTGAGGATACAACGTTTGGGGGTCCCAGCCCAGGATTTCGAGGACTTGGAGTTGGAATTGTTTCGGTGTCCAGCTTTTCGATCTAGGACTTGGGGTTGCGAAAAATATAGATCTATATCCCCATGACGGATCCATGGTGCTGCTATATATGGTAACATGGATCCCATCAATATACCCCAGTCATGTTAGCATATATACCAGCACCATGGATCCGTCATGGGTATAGACTGTTCAGTCTAACATGTTGCAAACTTCGAGCCAATCCCAAGTTGGGATCCCTTTTCGTGTATACTAATATACAAGTCAAGAGGGCGATATTTACAGTAAGTACTGAGTGTTTTAAGTGCCCATGATACTTGCGCCGGGTGATCGCCCAGGGCACCCCCGTGGGCCAAGGAATCTTCGTTTCTCCCACGTGTCTTCAAGAAATCTCAGAGCACGTCAGGGGCTCGGCTCGGTTTTCTCGGGAGGTAGCTGGATCCGAGGGATCCTAAGGGATCCCTCTTGGGGATTCTTGCTGGAAAAAAGCACCGGCAACAGAGAAGCATCCATTTTTGTGGGAAAATAAGTTGGCCATTTCACATTTTTTTGTTGATTTTGGTCTCGGTTATTTCACATCCGTTTTTTGGAAAAGCAACAGTTGCTTCCGCACCGCATGGATCAAGTCATCTCACTGGGTAGTTGAATGGGCTTGTACTAAACATCACCAGCCGATTTCGAAGCACATACTGAGACTACAAACTGTGCTGGGGCCAACACTCATGACGTATCGAAAAATCCGACATAATCAGACAACGACTCTGTGAGGCTTATTGAATAGGTAGCATGTGGTCAATTTAGCTATGATTTCTTATTATACTTATTGGGTTGATCACAAAAAAAGCCGGAGTTTCAACTCGCCACCATGGGAAAAAATCATCCGCCGTGGAACAGCCATAGGCCATAGATCCACAAGCTGCTAGAGATTTGTGTGTATCATAGTGTATCCGTATCCAACAAGAGGTTTGCCCACCAGAAAAGAGTTTAGCCATGAATATTGTTCCTATATCACTACGATATATATATATAATTATATATTATATATGTAATATATGTAGATATGTGTGTAAGTATCATATACAGTACGTGAATGAAACTCTAATATTGGCATACTGCAACCAAGAGGATGTCACCATTTATCAGCACCAGTAAACTCTGTGCTTGTCTACGTATGTAAACAAACAATAACATAAATAAAGTAGTATACCATAAGAAAATATAGCATATTCTACTGAATAGTAACACACAACATCAGTAAATAGATATGATATTTTCATGACATGGTCATTAAGTTGTGATATATGGATTTGATCTAACATGTACACAAATGCTTCATACCTATCCCATTGGATTGAGGGAAAATCTGCAGCCTTTCTTGATACGTCTGGTCAAAGCTGTTTTTTGTTTGGTAAAGATTTTGCAGCAAAAACCAATCCACGGACTGTCCAAATATCATCATGTTTGATGGTTTCGACCCTATGAATATCATGGCTAAACCAGCATTTTTGGGTGGACAAATACTATTTGGATGGCTTAAACCTAATTTTTTGAGAGTAAAACCACCATGTTTGCAAAGACAAAGACCGTTTCTGCTGCTTAAAACATTCCCGTCGGTCCCTTTTTGTTTCATCAACATTGTTACCCTGCCGCTATCTTCAGGGTGGAACTGTTCATGGCTGGCTTAATGTAGAAGGTAAATCCCATGAACTGCCTATTGGTTTGTTGCTTCAGCATTTCGAACCCAATGGTTCTCTGGTTGGTGGTTTGGAACATTTTTTATTTTTCCATATATTGGGAATAATCATCCCAACTGACTTTCATATTTTTCAAGATGGTTGAAACCACCAACCAGTGATTAATATTAGATCCCCCCCAAAGAAACCGAGCAGGTGGCATGGCTCAGTGCGGCGGCATCACGGTATAGTGAGGAGTCTGGAGCCGTAGAAGTGGGGGAAGGAGTTGTGAACACCAAAAATTGAGATATTTCAGGCGCAATAGGACGAGTATGACAATTTCATATTTAGGCACTCACACTAGGGATTTTCCCATCAAAGATGGGGCACATAAATATATATATATATATATACATAATATAGGATTTCACCAGATTTAGCATTTTTTTGTTCTTAAAAAATCGGATGTTCACCATCGAAGATGGGGATTTCGCTGGTGTTTCCAGCGAGATGGCGCCATGGCCATCGATAGGTGGTACTGTGAAAGTCGCCCGCTGCGAATTCTCACATGGCTTCGGTTACAGATTTTATATATATAATATAGTTGGAACAACATTATCATATATATACAGTATATTATATATATATATATGTTAGATATTAGATATCGACACAACATAGTTATTGCTCTCAGTTATAGCTGAGCCAGTCACCCCGCTGCTTTCTAGCGGATTCGCCAAGGTCTGACCTGTGGTTCCGCGAGAAACCCGGCATGGCCTATGCAGCTCAGCTGAGACCAGCCTGGTGGATTGATCCAAAGCCGGGAGTTATGCACGAAGCCACTCACCCCCGGTTTTGTGTTTCTTGGATATGGTGTAAACTCACATGTTCATGTGTATATATATATACACATATTGAATGATTTGAATGTGTACTATTTTCTATATTTATGTATATATGTAGTCATGTATGCAGATCAAAGAAACTAGTACTCGTATCAGATTAGATCATACATGAAGATAGATACTTATGATCACTACCATATACATAATTATATGCATGCATGTACGTATATATATATATATATGTATACATGTAAAAATATGTAAACATATATATATATATATGCATATATATATAAATATGCATGTACACATGAGTGTAGATCTATACACATATATACTCTACACAGACTCTACACATACTCTACACGGACTCTACACATAGTAAACACAGATACGTACACACACATGTATGTATACTTATATGCATCCATACATTCATGCATACATACAACTACACACACATATATATATGTAGCTATTCATGTACACACACATTTATATAATATACATGTGTATATAATAAATAAATAAATAAATAAATATATAAATAAATAAATATATATAAATATATATATAAATATATACAGTATGTATGTTTATACACATACAGATGCATAAACCCTTCTTGGTCAACCATCCCCAGGGCAGTTGGTGAACCAAGGTGCCCCGCCTGGAAAAGATGTGCTCCGCTTCCAAGAAAGCGCGCTGCATCCAAGCGCATGGCGTGGATGGGGACCGGTTTCCCCGGGTTTTTGGGCGGTGGGATGTGGATGGGTCAACTGATGTGGGATTCACCCTTTACCCTCTGGTAATTTAACGTAGCTATTGAAAATGGCCATTAATAGTGGATTTTCCCATTAAAAATGGTGATTTTTCATAGCTATGTTAGTTTACCAGAGGGTACATATGTTTGCCATCCCCAAGTCATCACCATTTGTTTTGTAGGTTAATGGCATTGGGTTGTCCACATTATTGGCGGCCAAATCATCACATCATTTTTATGGCATGGTAGATATTGCATCTCCATTGGGGATGATGATCTACAATTGACAACTAATGTTGAAGGGTGCAACTTCAGCCAAAGATTCAGAGGAAAACCATGGGATTTTGCTAGGCAACTTGTGGCAACTTGGCTCTTTTGCTTGGAGGAGTAACCTCTGGTACCCTCTGGTAATTTAACATAGCTATTGAAAATGGCCATTTATAGTGATGTTTCCCATTAAAAATGGTGATTTTCCATAGCTATGTTAGTTTACCAGAGGGTAATTCAACAGTTTGCTATTGAACATGGCCATAGAAATAGTTGATTTAGCCCTTAAAAATGTTTTTTTTTCGACCAGAAAGGTAACCCCAGGATACCCTGAGAGTTCATTGCCAGGAGCTGGCCAGCTACGTGTTGACGGGCGCCACTGGTGGCCTGGGGAAGTGGGAGCCCTTGGGGGCGTTACCAGCTATGTAGTATTAGGTATGTAGGTATATAGTGGTGTTATATATATATGGTATATATGGTATGTATATGGTATATATGGCGTATATACGGTGTATATATATATATATTGTATACATATATATATATATATGGTATAATATGTGGTATATATATATGTATGTGTGTATAGAGTTAGGTATATGTGGTGTGTATAAATATGCGTGGTTTATTTGTGTGTAGGTATATACTACATGTTAGGTGTACATATATGTATATATATACATAACTATATGATATATACATATATACTTGGTATATACATGATCTATGATGTGCATATATATATATAAATGTATGATGCCTATATATGATATATATATACTTCATACACATCACACATGTCATACATATCATACATGTCATATATATCACACAATATGGTGTATATATATATATAATATACTGTACATATCATATATGTATTATATTTGTCTGAATAATATATTTGATATGTATAATGTTTATGTATATATATATATTCACATATTATATATATATACATTCACGACATAAACATATATATACATGTATATATATATATCTACACATCATATCCATCCATATATATATATATATATATGTGAATGACATACATTTTGGTACATTCCCAACTAATAATGAATATTGTTGCTTGATGTTGCTTGGTATCCCTAGTGGTCTTCGTAGCCTGGCATCACTGAGGGCTGTTGTATCCTGGCTGGTGAACGACCAGGCCGCAGCGTACTGCTAGGAGTGATCATAGGGGCTCCTCATTAGGAGTACCCCAGGGTAAACATACAAAAAGATGTGGAAAACCTACTGTGGAGGGAAGAAATCCTGCACCACCTTGGATGGTTGAAACCCTAAAAATAATGGGATGAACCATCTATCAACTGGTGCAGGATTTCTTCCATCCACAGTATGGTTGCCTTAGGAAAATAATTTAGAAATAGTGGATTTTCCACATCTATGTTAGTTTACCCCAAGGCAATGGAGGATAAAACATATTTGGGGGTTCATTTGGGGTTATTCATGAGTATAATAACAATGGTAACATCGTAATAAACTCCATAAGTTGGGATATAACCCCTATTCCACTCAGCAAAGAATATCAAAAATTGGATTTGAGAGGATTCGAGTCAGCATTTTATGGGATTTCGCCCACCAAATATGCGATTATTTGGGTTTGAATGTTTGTTTGTAGCCTTTCAACTAGTTGCCATCATGGTTTCCAATAGGTTTTGAATCTGCGTCGCGGCGTCGCTTGATATTGCAAGAATCACAATCAAGAGAAGCTTGAATGAACGCCGACATGCACATTTGTTACCTTTATTTTTGGTGATCTTAGGAAGAAACATGAGAACAACATGGACCCAAACAGAACGGACTCTAGGAACGAGAAGGCCGAAACTCGGTTCAAATTGGGGTCTTACTGGGATTATACCGACCAGGGACCATTTTATTTATTGTAGGAACCACTTCATGAAGATCATCCCATAAACGGACTGTACCCCCCAAACCCGAGCCAGGGACCTTTTTGATTATTTCGTTTACTGAATTGCTCGAAATTTTGGGGGATGGTTTTAATGTGTCAATCCCTAACCTTTTGAGGCCTACTTGTACCATGTTTTACCATTGAATATGACCTGCTTATGAAGACTCAGGAATTGGGGTTTATTATTGGATTTACCATATCACAAGCAACCGCGAACATAGTCTAGGTGTGAGTGGGAATCGGCAGTCAGGAGTGTCCCAGTCTTGTGGGTTTTGGGCCCTGGTGATAAAACTGCAGCAATGTTGTAAACCCGATACCCGATAGGAAACTCACAGAGATGAGGAAAACACCCTAGGTAGATGGCGTCCAAATGGTGTCTCCATATCATTGCAACTTAAGATCACCACTACCACCACCACCACCATCATCATCCTCATCACCACCACTACTAATCATCACTCCAATTTGACCAAAATTCCAGGGACAATTTGCCGGACAGGGCCTGCAGCCCAGCCAGCTGGTGCTTCTGAGACGCGCAGGGTCGAGCAAGTGACCTGACTTGACTTGGCCGACTTAGCTTGGTGGATGGGGTCTTTGGGTCATCCCCAACCAATAAAACTGGTGGGATTTCGATGGGATTTCGTACAGATCATACCTGGTTGGTGGTGACTGGAACCTGGCTTTTATGACTTTACATATATTGGGAATGTCATCATCCCAACTGACGAACTCCATCATTTTTCAGAGGGGTAGGTTGAAACCACCAACCAGATATATTACCTCTGGTGATTTAAGAGTTTGCAATGAACAATCACCATTTTCAGGTAAATCTTATTAAATCACCAGAGGTTAGTTGTTGATATGTATTTGGATTTAGATGGTTTGTAAACTAAACTAACTGTGGTCTTCCAGTTTTTCCTCCAACAACGAGGAGTACCCCAAAATGAACAATTCAAATTGGAAACATGGGGATAAATCATATAAAGCATGAACACATTGGGGTAGCCTGTTCTCAGGCAGACCCATGCGTGACCTGGATCCAAGCTCCAATGAATCGGGGCGTAGGACATCCCTACTGGAAAGTGCCATTGGAACCTAGAAACCCATGGCTTCTGAAGTTCTACCTTTGTTCAACGAAAAACATGGTAGAAATGGACCAGGTCGTTTGAGCGCACGGGGACCAGGACTATCAGCTTCAAGTTTTGGGTTCAATGATTTTTCCCAATGACTTCTTAGATTCTGATGGATTGAATCTGAAAGCATCAACTGGCAGATTTTCTCCCAAAATCCGCCGATTTTTTGCCACATCCCTACAGGTTGGAGGGCGATTTGGCTCAGTGCACTGTGATCGAGGTGGATTCGGAGCTGAATTCAGTTTGGAACTTTGAACTGAAGCTGGGAAGATCAAAACTCAGTGGTCAGTTGGGTAGGTGAATTGGCTTTGGTACCTTAAATTTTTGGAAGAACTCCAAAATCTAACTGTTTTCTTTACCATTTCACCATTGAAATGTGGTCTCATTTTCAGACACAACTAATTGTTCCTAACTTAATGCGCTAATAATGGTTTACCTCAAACATTGGGAGCACCGATGAAGTACATGCTTCTCAGCCGAAGAAATAAATAGACAAGAGTTTTTTGCATTGTATATACAATTATGATTATAAAATATATAGTGTATGATATATATATATGTATATTGTATAAGATGAGCCTTGAAAGAAAGCTCAAACTTTGCAGTACCTCCATAGTCCACACAAGGCTTACTGTGCCAGAACAAAATCATCCAACTCGATGTGGCCAAAGAAGCGCTGTGGACCCAAGATCTTGCTGTTTTTTGTTGAAGCATTGAAGACACCAATCATCAGCATATTTGAAAAGAGACGTCCAGCATCTCGTTTAAAGATGTCTTAATCAATTTCACTATAATTTAAAGAATTCCAAGTTGTGGTGGTCTACCATAAGTATTTTACGGATATTTTCACCCATGTAGCCACTACTGGAAGCCCTCATAATGGGCCTCAGAGTGGATGCATGTTTTTTTTGTGCGTTTCAAGTTACAGTTGGCATTGACTCAAAATTATTGACAGCCTATGTAATGTGTATAGTTTATAATAGTTTATACACGGTGCTTGAAATCACGAGCTTTTTGATGCTTTTTGTGGATCCACCATTTTGGGTCGAAATAGACAACTTGAAGATAGATCTATATTGGTCGTTCAATATATCCCATCTAAAAAACACATATATATATATATATATATTGTCATTTTCTAAAACATATGAAACATTTCCTGTTGAAATCGTAAGCGCGCAGGCGCGCGAGCATTTAACACATGGCGCGCGAGGTGCGCAAGCACAGACAGGCGCGCGCGCGCACGCGAGACGCGCGAGCGAAGACAGGCGCGCGCGCGCGAGGTGCGCAAGCAAGGCCAAGATGCGCGCGCGTGCGCGCGCCCGTCCGACACGCACGCGCGCGCAAATAAGCTCTCCAAAAGTGGATTTGTTGAGCTTATTTGCGATTTGGAGAGCTTATTTGCGCGCGCGGAGAGCTTATTTGCGCGCGCGCTTGTCGGACCGCGCGCACACGCGCGCGCACACGCGCGCGCACACGCGCGCGCATCTTGGCCTTGCTTGCGCACCTCGCGCGCGCGCGCCTCTATTTGCTCGCGCGTCTCGCGCGCGCGCCTGTCGTTGCTCGCGCACCTCGCGCGCGCACGTGTTAAATGCTCGCGCGCTCGCGCTGCGCACCCCGCAGCTGGTGAGGCACC
>Ga0126342_10005046_pt1 | contig 22833 bp, 17 predicted proteins | sample Cyp1metagenome_FD_92528 | JGI IMG/M metagenome (GOLD analysis project Ga0126342, IMG submission 92528) | Coral microbial communities from Lord Howe Island, Old Settlement Bay, Australia - Cyphastrea 1 metagenome | ecosystem: Host-associated > Invertebrates > Cnidaria > Coral ...
AAACTCACCCACCATCACCGCTCCATCACTCTTATACTTCCTCTTCCCTTCTTGCTCTTCTATGGTCAGTCTAAGTCTAAAGAAGTTGGTAACATGTGGGGTTATCCGGTCCTTTAATTTTGGGTCGCACACCATCTTTCACACACCATCTTGGGCGACATGTGCCTTCGTTTCATGTGGCAGGTGTGGCACTTCGTGACATGCACCTTCGTTTTGCGTGGCAGGCGTGGCACTTATGGCACTGGGCTGGCTCCGGTGACGCCCTTGGGCGCGCTTGGTCGCCGGTGACGCCGCCCAACTTTGCGTGGCAGGCGTGGCACTTGGTGACATCCACCTTCGTTTTGCGTGGCAGGCGTGGCACTTGGTCACATCCACCTTCGTTTTGCGTGGCAAGCGTGGCACTTATGGCACTGGGCTGGCTCCGGTGGCGCGCTTGGGCGCGCTTGGGCGCGCTTGGTCGCCAGTGACGCCGCCTAACTTTGCGTGGCAGGCGTGGCACTTGGTCACTTCACCTTCGTTTTGTGTGGCAGGCGTGGTACTTGGTCACATCCACCGTCGTTTCGCTTGGCACTTGGTGACATTCACCTTTCATTGGAGTTCGCCTGTCATCAGTTCATGAAGACGCGTGTCCTGTTTTGATTTTGACCCACAGTGGGAAGAAATCGGGTGCCAAGCAGAAATGCCAGTGCCTAGCTTGTACTCAGTTCATGTTTTGTGGCGTTTTACATTTTCTTATCCAACAATGAACTTTTCGTATAGTGCAGTCACAGCTGTAAGTGACATGCTTTGATGTCTCTGCACGGCATCTTGGGACCCTGCACATTGTTCTTTTGCCACACACCATCTTTCATACACCGCTTTGTCACACACCACCTTTCACACACAACTTTCACACACACGATCTTTCACACAAAACTTTGTCACATACACCATTTTCTTTGTCGCACACCATCTTTCACATACCACTTTGTCACACACAACTTCTCGATCCTCCACCACCTCCTTTGTCTTTCCTTCCTTCCCCTTCCCCTCTACAACATTTGTTGCTCATTATTGGAAGAAGTTGACTTGTTGGGTTATCCGGTCCTTTAATTTATATTTATGCACATGAATATATTTCTCACTTACGTACACACAGATAAATAAATAAATAAATAAACATATATATATATATCACATGTATATTTATATAAATAATACACACACACATATATATATACTTATGATTAGACAACTGAAATTAACTTGTCGGGGAATGTTCCATTGCACTTTCTCAAACAATTGGCCAAAGCTTGCAACGCTCGCAAAAAACACCAGTTGCTCAAGGGCGGCGCGACCTGTTAGTTTACCAGAGGGTAACCATTAGTAAATCAGTAGGCTTTCGATATTTTCATCCCATGAGACGATCATCGGCCATGGGCCCTCCAGCCATCTCCAGGCCCTCTGGGCGCCCCAACTTGGGTGCAGGTGGCACCTGGAAAACAGCCCTTTACGGGAAAATCATCTCTGGGAAGCTTATCAGCCATATACCATCTGTATTTGATACCTGTATATGATATTCGTTTGATACAGATACAGATCAATTACAGATACAGTTTATCTATGGTATATCTGTATCAAACGAATATCATCTGTATATCTGTATCTGTAATCAAACGAATATCAAGTGTATATTTCCATGGATTGAAAATGAACTGTATCATTGAAACACATGGAAAGTTCAATCAATACATCTATCTTGCGCTAATGCGCGGTTGGGGATGCCGATAAAAGCCCCGCCTGTGGCTTCGTTGAATACTTGTCGAAGGTGCTCCTCAGACGAGAAAAACATGAAGCTTCTGGTCTGTTACATCCCGCAAAATATATATATCTCACTATATCATATGATAGTCTAAAATTGTATATTATGATATTTGAAACACTGACTCAGATATCTATGTAATCTAATCTAAGCCAATCAAATCTAGAACGTTACGCACAGTGTGGAATTGGCAAATTCCCAAATTCCTTGGTCGAATCGTCATCAACTTAATTCCCTTTCTAATGACACACCCGTTTGCTTGGTTTAACCCGCCAATATCACTGCTGTGGAAAAAATCCCGAATGACAAAATTCATTTTTTTTGGTTTATACTCTCCCAAATGTTTTAGCGTTGGTAATTCGGAGATGGTTTATGATTGGGTTTGCTCACATTCGGATTTAGTCTTCGATACCTCAAATCACATCCCCATTAAATCAATCAAACTGGTTGGTTAATGGATAAATTCAAAAAAAATCCCAACAAGATGTCACTGAAGAAAAATGGTTTAGATTCCCCAAAAGCTGGAAGCAGAAACGCACCTGAGGCACTGACTGCAAGGTGCTGGAAATGGCTAATGGATCTCGCAGCGAATCGGTGACTGAACCTCAGCGAATTTTGGTCGGATGATTCCTATGGAAATTGTGGCATTTTAGCAATACCCATGAAAGAATCAAATCTACCATCATGGGGATATCATGGGATAATGATAAGGAGATATCCAACAAAACATGGCGATGCTTTCTTTCAATCATGGCCAATCCTTGCCAACCAATAATATGTCATCCAAGTAGTGAGCATCAGCACCTCAGCGCGTTATGCTTAGGATGCTAATGGCCATGGCCAATCATGATACCAACATCGCATGAAGCCAACACAGCCCAAAAAAAGATAATCCCAAATCCAAATCCAGTGCTTTGTCCTCATTTTTGCCAACACATTTGCATTTTTTTGGGCTATCCAAAGCTTTTAAAACTTAGACCTTTAGCTTTTAATGCGGATTCTGGTCATAGCCCTGTTCCCTTGACCAAAACTTACCTGGGATTTATGGATGTTCCACCATCTCTTTGCCCAATTTTGCAGCAATTTTCTGGCGTGGAACTTGGGGCGCCCGGGGATCCTCCGATTTTCATAACACAACATGTATCGTTATCCCACAATCATGATGACTGACCGATTGTCTGGCTTCATCAACATTCACTTGCCTTTTCAAATAGCAAACAACAAAAAACAGCCGTTCGGGGATGATCCTATTCCATCCATCATTGAATCATTGCTATCATGGCCAGCACATAAAATCAATGGGACCAGAGTCCAAATCACCTATCAGACCTATCATTTTCTCATCAAAAGTTTGTCTTTTGTTGGAACACCATCAGTTACTGGAGTCCCATGGTATCCCCCAACCATGATTCTAAAAAATAACTATTAAATGATTATGATCCATACATATGAGATATATTGATATATTATCACACATGGAGGTTTCCTGAGATGGGGGTACCTCTAAATCATGAATTTAATTTTCGGATTTTCTATTATAAACCATCCATTTCGGGGATCCCCCATTTATGGAAACTCTCGAATCAGGATTCAAATCCCATTAAATAACTATGATCATACATATTATACATTTTTAAATATGATTATCAGAAATCATGATTATTACCATCTGGTTATTTAACATAGCCATGGAAAATCACCATTTTTAATAGGTAAACCATCTATAAATGGGCCATTTCCCATGGCTATGTTAAATAACCAGAGGGTAAATCATTATGATTGACCCATGGTTACCATGCTTCCGGCTGCTTCCCTCTCCCCAGTCGATCTTGTCGGGGTGCGCCAGGAGCCAGCCAGTTCTGAGACAGTCTGCTGGGTCCTCAGCGATGGGTTGGGGAAAAGCCTATGGGAAAAGCGGGAAATCCATGGGAGCGGCTTGGAGATGGCTGGAATCGCTCCCTGATTTTCAGATTTTTGGTGTTCTAAAACATGTCTCAAACATTTTTGGGGTGTAATCTCAGTGAGCTCCCCGGGTGCCAAATGACATGATGGTGATGGCCGTGTTTCCACGTCTGGGAAAAGCTCTGAGTTGTCGTATCGAGAACGGGTGTCCAAAGACTTGTCCGATCCCACTGCTAATCAAAGGCTGGACAAATTCCCCATTGAGTTGGATGATCCCAATTGACATTGTAAACCATCAGTTCTAGAGATGTTCCGATCTTTTTTCCATCGTTTTTTCGGCATGATTTTCCCAGCGAACGCCTGGATTCCCCCGTTCTGGGTGTCCCTGCTGGCGTAAGCCCTCAATGGCCTGTCTCCTAAGCTGAGTTCTCATCCCAATGGATGGAAGAAAATCCTATGGGACACATGGAAACATATGGAAAAACATATGGGGAATGTACGAGTATCTTGGTATCTTGGAAAATGGAAGCATATTGGAAAGATGGAAAAGATGGGAACATGAAGAAGTGAAACCACCTGCCATGCACATATTTTCTACACAAGTTTAAGTAATATTTGTGGAGGATCCCATATCAAATATTCTGGTGGGACTTGAGCACCGACATCTGTGGTTCTAGTCCAAAACATCTCAGCTATGGGGTGTCTTCTTTATCTCCCGACCCCGGCCCCCGACTTGATGCTACCATGGAACATTTAGCCAACAGCAAAATATTTTTTCCAAAGATCCAGATGGTGAAATTGGTCAAACATGTGATAGTTCGCCTAGTCACCCAATGCAAAGAACTGGGATGTTGCGCCTCAAAGAATCTCCCAAAACCCTGGTTGTCGCAGCTCCGCGGCAAAGCTGAGAAAAACAGTTCCAACTCTAAGGCTGTCTCATTGCAATGCCAAGCGACAGTAACCCAGCCAAACTTTCATCATCGAACTTTTTCAAGGTCTTCTTCAGTCGCTGGAGAATCTTCTGCTTAATTTTCAGGCTCTTGCTGGGGACCTTCTTTTCTTTGTTCAGGTCTGCTCTTCGCTTCGTGAGGTCAGAGATCTGCGCCAGCAAGTCTTTCGATGGCGGCGCCGTCGTTGCAGCAGCGCCGGTGCCAGGCGGGATTTCTTGAAATGGGGATCCCCAAAACGATGACGTACATATACCAAACGGGTCGAACTTTTAGATGATTTAGGGTACCCATAGGTATCCTCTCATTTTAGGACGCCTCCACATACTTCCCTCCACTTGCACAGGTGCAAAAACTCTGACCTATGTGTAGCTCAAAATTGGCGACCTGGCACTTTTGACCCATCCCCACGTCCTCGTTTCACACGAAAAAAATCAATCTCAAGGCTGATCTCCGAACTGCCTTTGGTTGAAGGTATCTCGGTTGAACTCCCAGCTCCCACGTTCGACAAAACTCACAAATTTTGCAGGTGATTTATGGCATTTTGGCTGATGATATATATATATAATATACACATAAAATCACAATTTTTCTTGGTCAAATCCTCATTTTGGTACATCAAATATCATCAAATCGTAAATTCCTTAAAGGAACTCACCATTTGAGTGGGCCTCAAACTATGCCATCACCATCACCAGCCATCCAAACTTGGCGTCCCCACGTGCTCTTATCATCCAAAGCGGATTCATACTGTCGAGCAGCCTCGAGGCAAAGAACCGACGCCACATGGTGGGTTTATGGGTTTCATGAGTTTCATGAATTTCATCCAATGATCACAGATCCAACCCGTAGATCTTAAAGTTGACATAGGATGACCATGATGTGGTCGAAGCCTCTAGGAAAACTATGGTGGAAGCAGGGGTTGAAGGGACCCAATTGGGCGTGTTTGAAAATGGGGAAGACCCGCAAACTGCGCCCCTTTTTAGCTGGAAAATGATGATAAACGATTCTTCAGAGGAAAACTACCTCAGAATAGCAAAACAATATTGTGTTTTCATCAAGGATCAAACATTAGGTCTTTAACCAATGAATACTCTGGATGCCCTCTGGTAATCAAATGTGGTAAATGACCGGATAAACCCACAAGTCGACTTCTTCCAATAATTAGAAGCAGAAGTTGAAACAGGACGAGGAAGGAAAGAAAGACAAAGGAGGTGTGTGTGAAAGAGTTCGGTGTGCCAAAGTTGTGCATATGAAAGAGTTGGTTGTGTGTGTGTAACATCTGAACAGATGTAAAACTTCTACCTTTTGACATCGCCCATAGATGCAGGGGGCCTGAGGCTTCTCAACAGGACTCAGGCCAACGAAGACGCCTGTTGAGAAGTGTGATTTTTTTTCTGGGGCGCCAGAGTGACGTACCTGCCATCTGTTTTCCGTTTTTCTAATCCAGTTGCATGTGAGGGGATTCAGTTCCCATCGGATCACTTCAATGATCCATTTCTTGTCTAGTGTGATCTCCATGGTGTCCCTGACATGGTGCCATGGACCCAATTGAGGGAACCTTGTTTAAGGTGAATGTGGACTGACCTGACTTCTGAATTCACAAATTTTAGCTAAGTAATTCGTTTACGTAAAGTGCAACAATCGGCATTGCTGTTTTTCACCTTTTTTGTGACCTCTCGCCGCTCCTGCTGTCCTTTTAAGAATCTTTGGAGCCTGCATCTCCTCTTGCTTGAAGCCGTGCCGAACAACCAGAAACCGTTTTTCAGTGCTGCCCAAGAGTTGGATGCAACATGCAGCACATAGGATTTCTCAGGCAGGTTCATGCTTTCCAGGTGTGGTTCTTTTTCTTTTGGTGGTTGTCTGGTGAGGTCAAACACTTTGTGCATCTAATTCGGTTGAACTTGAACAGCCGTTTGTGCCCATGTGGCTTGATCGACAACGGTCCCGTTTTGGGAATAACTTGTTGCTTCCCCTTTCGTCACCAACTAGTCCCCCATTCGGTCCCTAATTTCTCCCCCGTGCCCCTCTGTAATGTGTCGTGGGGTTTAGGTGTGTGCCCTGTGCTGGTTAGGTCTGTTTCGCCGTGTAGGTTGGTTCTGGAAGTCTGTTTGTTCCCTTCCCTCCCTGCACTGTTCTTGGCCTTCTGCCCGTCGTTTGTGTCCGCTTGTTCTCTTCCTCTTGCCTTTCAGGGTTGACCCGGCTCCGGCCGGGTGGGTGTGTGTGTGTGTAACATCTGAACAGATGTAAACCTTCTACCTTTTGACATCGCCCATAGATGCAGGGGGCCTGAGGCTTCTCAACAGGACTCAGGCCAACGAAGACGCCTGTTCAGAAGTGTGAAATTATTTTGGGATGCCAGAATGACGTACCTGCCATGTGTTTTCCGTTTTTCTAATCCAATTGCATGTGAGGGGATTCAGTTCCCATCGGATCACTTCAATGATCCATTTCTTGTCTAGTGTGTGAAAGACGAGTGTTTTGTGAAAGAGTTTTTTGTGAAACAGTGGTGTGTGAAAGAATTGCATGTGAAGGAGTGGTGTGTGACAATGTCGTGCGTGAAAGTGCTGAGCACAGTGCCATGAGTGCCATGCCTGCCACGCGAAAACAAGGTGGATGCGCCCAAGTGCCACACCTGCCACGCAAATGGAACGTCGATGTCACCAAGTGCCACGCCTGCCACGCAAAGTGCCGCGGTGCCCCGGGCGACTAACGGCGCCCAGGCGCGCCACCAGACCCAGCCCAGTGCCAGAAGTGCCACGCCTGCCACGCCAAACGCAGGTGGATGTGAGCAAGTGCCACGCCTGCCACGCAAGTGCTACACCTGCCACGCAAGTGCCACACCTGCCACGCAGAACGCAGGTCGATGGTGTGTGACAATGTTGTGTGCAGAGGAGGAGGCGGAGCGGGATAGAACCCCACAGAAAGATGTGGGGAAAATCCACCATTTAGCTCGTTGATTTTCCCAGCGGACTAAACCTCCATGTAGTTCGGGAAGTTCTCAGCGGCCCGCCACATTACCGGGGGTATATCATGGTATACCCCCATGAGATCATCATGAAATCCCAATAAATCAGCATGAACATTGCTTAAATCCCATTGAAATATTGAAATTGAATCACCATCAATTGGGATTTCAACGGGATTACCCTCTGGTAAACTAACATAACTATGGAAAATCACCATTTTTAATGGGAAAATCCACTATAACTGGCCATTTTCAATAGCTATGTTAAATTACCAGAGGGTAAATCCTAATGATCAACCATTCAATCACCAAATTCAACCATGAACATTTGGGGATTCTTCCAGCCACGGCCTGCCCAATGTAGGTTCGCAGCTCGCCCAACCAGCCTCCCACCTGAGGCTTTAGCAATTTTTCAACGAGCAAAATATGGGGATTTCACATGGTAAACATTTCAAATTGAGATCCTCACCAACCAAAAAATGTGAAGATTTAACTGATTTAAATGGCAGAAAGAGGCCATCTCCTCGATAAGTGCTCGTTGCTGTATTTTTTTCAAAAGATTTCGCGGGTACACCACCGCTCAAGAGAAGGTCAACCAAAACCTGGCCTCAATAAAAAACGGATGTTAAACATTGTTAAACAACAATGATACACCGGCTGATCCGAGGTAACAAACTATCCCAGCTGATTAACGCACCTTCTTGTGATTGCCGGGAAGTATTTTCCCGAAACAACTACAAATCAAACCATTCAGAAACCTATAATATGTGTGTGTGTGTCCCTTGGTTTCAATCAACAACAAACAAAACCATGCGTGATTTTTTTTAGGCGCGCCACCTTTCGATGATCAACGTTTCGGGAATCCTTCAATGCGGGTATTGAATCATCATGGAACATTCAACATAACACATTTCAGGTCCAACTGGGTTGTAATCAAAAGATCGGTCCATTGATGTATCTGCCAACCTAGCTATCTACATCTACATCCAAATGTAGAACTAGAACATGCAAAAAATACAACATGGAAAACAAAAACAACTACCCTTTGGCAATCAAATATGGCAATTGGCAATCCCCGAGCTAAATGGAGGTTTATAGCTGGGAAAATCTTTATCAATGAGGGATTTCCACTGCCATGGAAGTGATTGCCGGAGGGTAAATCCATGTATATCCCTTCAATCATCATTAAGAACATCATTAACCTTCCATTGGCCTTCCATTAGCATCCCATTGTAGTAACATTGTATCTCTATCATACCTCTCGCTTCAAGGCTGCCAGACTGGAATGTGTTGAAATAACTTTTTCACATTGATAAGTTTCTTTCCTTCCTCACCTGCAGCCCGACCTATCCTGATGCAAAATAAAACTTTGTGGAGCCCCCAAAGTTTTTCTCGCCAAGTCCAAACATACAAGGCTACCTCGTCAAGGTTGGCTGATTCTGAGAACCAAATTAAGGGTTGACCTCGTTAATTCCTGCAACCTGCCTCGTTGCCTCGTTTGTCCTCGCTATATTTTGTGTGGATAACGGAATATCACTTGTATAGATGAATTTCTCATGGATTACTTGTTATTCCATAATGAGAACATTCAAATCATCATAGTAATCCATTAAATACCATCATGCCATTATACTATTAATAGATAGCACTATACTATGATTATTCCCTTCACTTCAGCCCTTCACGTTTTTTTTTACGCCCACCTGTTTGGAGATTTTGTAGAGCTCCTCAGGCCCCAGCAAGAACCAACCTGGGTACCGGCGGAACTTGAGGCGGTGATACACCATGTCCAAGTGGTCCAGTTGTATGTATATATATATGTATTATACTATAGATATATAATATGCACTATAGTGTTAATGTATCTATATAATATGTATACAATATATATCTATAGTTGGATGTATAATACTGTAGATGTATAAACTATAATACTATAAATGTATAATATGTACAACCGTCAAGGGGAGACATGGGACATATTGCTTTTTTGGAAACAACGGGGTTTATCTCCGTCATGTGGTATGATTAGTCTATTCCTAATCTAAGTGATATCCAGGTTTTAGCTAGCTCTTTGCAATGCTTTCAACGGCTCGCCACCGATTTGCATCTTGAGACACAACATCCAGCAGTGACCACTCGCCCTGCGACACGCAATTTCTGCCACTGCAATCTCAGTGGAGATTCAAGTGAAGAAAGGCTTTTTGTACCTCTAGGCATATGATATTGAGGGTAACGATAAAGGGCTCTTTTGCCACCATCATCTCCATCTCAGAGCCAAAGTCCGTCTTGTCTGTTTTCAAGGCAGGGTTCTCATGCATGTGAAAAAACTCACAGAATATCATCAATTAGACAGGTGTGTATATAGAGGACAATCAAAGGTTTTGACCCCATCTGGGTTGAAAAGGGCCGCGTCAATTTTGAGTGGTTGGTCTTTCTCCCTGAGATATGTTGTACACCATCGGATCGTTACGATGCGTTTCAGATCGACCATCATTCAGAGAGGACATCTTGGGTGAAACCGAAGAGTTTTCCTATACGGTCGAAATGTTACGGCAAGACCCTATGGTTTGCCCGGAAGGTTCAAAGGGTGTTCAGTCCGCATTGTCCTTTAACATGCTCAAACACCTACGCAGGGCCAGTGTTTTGAGATTTTTTAGACGGCAAACCCTAGACCCTGAACCCTCAAACTGTAAAACCTAAAACCCCGAAACCCTGAAAGCTTGGAATCCTAAACCAGAAAACGCTGCACATATGCAATATTTTCTGCAATCTCTCCTATCATGTTCTGCAATTTTTCCTCTCATGTTCGACAACATGACATCCTCAATGTTGCAGTCCGGGCAAAGCACGGGGTGTGTGCGGTTTCTGTTAGTAGAGCAATCATCAGCCATCCCCAAAAGCACATCGTTTTTCCACTGAAATGGCCATAACTGGGGGTGAAAAACCCTTTTTTCTTAACCATTGATTTGCAACCCAGTTGGGCTCCTATGATCAGATGATCAGTATGTTGAAACCACCAAGAAGTTATTTCTTGGCTGTGCTGGCTGTTTCCATTACCAGGTAAATTCCCATGACTCCCTATTTTTGGTTGGTAAAACCCTTTGTTAGGAGCTCATAGTGGTTCAACCCTTATGTTGTCGATATTGATTCTGTTTGGGCCATGATGGCCAATAATCCTCCTAAAATATCCCCTAGTGTATTCCCATTACAGCCAAACATGGGGTTGCTTGGGTCTTTTCTTAACCCCACCAACCTTGTTGACACCACCTTCTTATTCTCTTACAACCCATCACTTTTTCTCGCTTAAAAGGACCAGTTTCAGGATGATTCTGAGACTCCCTATTTTCAGAACTATGGGAGTTTCTTAAAATTTGGGATCTCCAAAACCGTGGGCTTTAATACCAAATGGTCTATTTTTGGATGAATTCGGGTACGCCCATGGCTTAGGAAACCTCTACCGTATCTCCACAGATCTGTTTCGCAACACGTCACGTCCCGACGGACTCCGGGCGTTCCGCACCCAACAGGGCAATGACCAGCGCCTCCGGCACGCCCACACCGAAGAAACTGCCTGGGTCAGGGAGGTCTTCGTTTCGAAGATCACCAGTCAATGAACAGTTGTACAACGCCAAAGACACAAAAAGGGAAGTGAACGAGCTTGAAGCCCCAACAAAAACCACTTTGCAGATGATCGTTCCTGGATTGGATTTTGTTGCAGCTTAAATCGTACCGGCTTTTGCTTCTTAAAATTATGCATTTGCTGATCGAAATTCCCCATCTGCTGGTGATATTGTTTGCCAACTTTCAGGATGATTGAATTCTCCACTGTTGCAGACATCCTCAATCTCTTTGCTTCAATCACCATTCTGGGACAAATAACCTGATTCTTCTTGATGTCTCTCCAAAAAATGTTGCAGGTCAACTGTCCGTTTTTTGCTTCATGGCCCATCTCTGAAGCTGCAATTCCTAATCAATCAAGTTGAATCCAACCTGATTTTTGTTTAGGCTTGGATGATTTCATTTGACATAGATCATGCATAGAGTCTTTTGTACTTGGAGGGATGATAAATGCTAATTTTTGATGACAACGTAATGATGACATCACCATGTTGGCTGGATAAATCCGTACCTTTCTGGCAGCTTACCCTCCGGTAATCAAACATGACAATATATGGAATATCCCAGCTAGCCATGTTTGATTACCGGAGGGTATCAACCAACATTCCATGGATATTCCATTATATTATATCCCATTAATGTCTGATCAAAATCTTCCACGAATATCCCACCACATTAATATTAATGAGATATTCCAATATGAATATTTGATTACCCGAGGGTATCCACCAATATTCCACTATATCCCCCACTTATATTCAGCAACACTAATTATCTCCCACTACCATCTGGTTATTTAACATAGCCATGGGAAATGACCCATAGAAATAGATGGTTTACCTATTAAAGATGGTGATTTTCCATGGCAAACTGCTAAATAACCAGATGGTATATCCTATTAATACCACCATAATTAGTGTTGCTTAACATCTCCTGGCGTCCACAATGGCGCCTGAGTCAAAGAGCCGCCGCGCCACCACATTTCCTGGACGCTGACCGCCTCGCGTGCGTCATGGAGCCGTGGGGACCTACAAAAAAATCATGTTTTACGTGGGGATAAACCACAGAACATGTGAGAAAGCTTGTTTTATTTTGAGAGTACTCCATTCTTGCGGTTTTGGATTGGGATTTAAAGCATCTTAAAACCACAAAAATGATGGGTAGAACCTCTACGATGGATATTCTCATAGGGATATCAACGCATGTTGTGGATTGATAGTAAGGGAACTGACAATACAGCCATATTTAAATTGGGGAAAGTGACAATACCTATATATAAGTATCCAAAAATGGGGCATTGGGAACATCATCTTGATCTTCAATATCAGATGAGTTGATGCCATGCCACACTTTTTATTTTTTTAAAACATAAGTATTTCCTAATTTAAATCCAAATACACAAACCACAATGATACCAAAAAAGGGGCTGGTTTATGTAGATGACCCAATGGCAATCACTATCAACTGTAGGTATTCAATGGTAGGTATTCATATGGTAGTGCAATAAATATCTCAATGAATCTCAATAGTGCAATAGCATCTAGAAATGATATGAAATAATTACCATCTGAATGTTATTGAAAACCATTTCCAGATCAACCATTTCTCCATTTTTCCCAGTGTCCTTTCAATTTCCAGTAAACCCAGTAAACCCCAGAGGCGCTCTGGATAGGTAACTCTTGGTGCAGATCTAGGCATGTTGGACTTTGGATGGCCTGTAGTTTGATAAGGTATCAAAAACCAACAGACATAAGTCATAGTTGTTTGAAATAAAAAATGGTTTTGTTGGTCAGGTGTTATTCAAGTGCATGAATGTGTTTCCCCCGAAAAAGTAAGAACTAAGACATGCATGTTTTCAAAAAATCATGAACTGATTCTGGGCATGGAAGTTCACCATGGCAGGCTTTTGACCCCATGCTATGGGACATTGCTGCAGATTCTCCCGACCTCATCCCAGCCAGCGCAGGTTCGACGAAGAGGTCTCATGAACGAACAATGGGTTCCAAGATAGCCTTCTCTGGCTAAAGCCGTTGAAACTACGGCATTGGCTGACCAATTGAATCCCATGTGTATCCAGTGAATGTGCATTTTCTCATTTCAATTCTTCCCCGAGTTGCCCACACATGCCCACATTGTATCAGCTATATAATGATGGTGATTGAGGGTTCTTAATGATCATAACTCCTTAAACCCTTGTTTTCGATAGTGAATGATTGTGAAATTCATGGTTATCAATGACACTTTCATGGACTTTGATTGCTATTGTTGATGGTTTGAAATCTCCTAGTAAATCACCATAGACATCCATATTCTATTCTTGTTGAACATGTATCCCATATATATATACACATATACATATATATATATACACATAATGTAATCATTTCCGACAAATACATCCCCTAAAACGCCATTGCCTCGAGCACGGCTCGGCCGGCCGGTGAAGCTGCGCAGATTGGCCACCTGGGATGGTTTACAGCTGAGCAGATTTTCTGGGATTTTGGATTACATTATATGGGTTAATTATTGGTTAATTATGGGTTAATTATTGGTTAATGATTCGTTAATGATGGTTAATAGTGGTTAATAGTGGTTACTAGTGGATAATAGTGGATAATTATATGGGTTATACCGGAAAATAGTGGTTAATGATGGTTAATGACGGTTATAACCAATATAGTGGTTAATGATTTACCACTATTTCTGGGATGGTTATAACCATATAGTGGTTAATTATGGTTAATAGTGGTTAATGATGGTCAATCATTGGTTAATATCAATATTGCTTATAATACGACCAACCAGGTGGTTTCAAGATGGGATTTTTCAATACATGTCCCGTATGCTATATAAATATTATAAGCAATTATACTGGTTGGTGGTTTCAACCATCTTGAAAAATGATGGAGTTCGTCAATGGGAAGGATGACATCCCATATATGAAATGGAACATAAAATTCATGTTTGAAACCACCAACCAGACCACCTATTTTTGGGGAATAAATATGGGATATGAATCGGAAAAAAACATACGGGATGTTAAATCTCCGATTCATAATATCCCAAAATGGAACATTGATGTGGTTAAAACAATGTCGTAACCATTGATGGGCAAAACCACTGGTAAATCTATGGTAAATCTATGGTAATCACACCCATTTGGGAATGGTTTATACAACCTATTTATGGTGATTTGGGGGATGGTTAAAGATATCGTTTTACCCACATTGTTTATATATTGGGCAAATCACTTAGAAGATTGGGCATGTCACCAAGGGGATGTGAATTATTCAAACATCTCCGGATCTGTATGTCATTGGGTAAACGATCATATTTCCATATTATATAATATTCAGCCACATAATCTTCATATTTGTATGTCATTCATCTGAGTAAACTATACTATTTCACTAACCTGAATGAAGGCTATATTGGGATAACTTCCCGTACTAAGCATGATTCCAGTGAAGTCACGACGTGACGTCAATATAATTTGCCCAGATCTATCTAATTTAATCCAATCCAGCAATGTAGTATAATCTAATGTAGTGGAATGCAATGGAATGTAATATAATATTGTACTATAATATAACGTAATACAGTACAACATAATGCAATATAATGCAATATGAACCATTATGACAAAATATTATATGGACATATATGGAATAGTATCATAACATTAGTGAAATGTAACATAGTTGAATATGATGTGATTAAACATAATATAACACAATATAATCTACTTCAAACTAATACGAAACAAACAACTATGACACGGTATTTTAATCTAATCTACTCTAATCCATATGCATGTTATGGGGTTCTAGTTCGAGATTAGAATTAATGAGGAAACGATAGGGGTCTACAGTCAACAGATTTCCTTAGAATAAATACCCAATAAACTCGTTTGGTTTTGTCCAGATATACAGAGAAACTTCCTAAATTTATAGGCATCTAAGTGTGAACATGATAAACACATGTTTTTTTTTTGGGAACCCGATTCTTGGATGAACTTTCCTTTGAGGATGGGCATGCGGAATCATCCCCCATGGTGGATGTCGGGGATTTACATATGAAACATCTTGGGGCCATTGATGGGGTGTTCAATAGCTTCAATCTTCGGGGGATGGGATTAATACCAATATTTTTGACACTTCTTTTCCTCATGGAAATAGATTCCATTCCCCTAAACGGCCGTAAAACACTTTTAGAATCTTTTAGATACTTTGACCACTCAACATGGGTGCTTACCCAGTCTGCGAAGTTCAGATGATCGTCGCAACTTCAACCAACTTCAGTCCCACGTGTTATAGGTAAACAAGTCTGTGTTATAAATAATAGATACATAATATGTGTATATATATAAGAATCATATATATATATAGAGTATTACATTGCTGGTTGTGTATCCCACTATATACCTATCAATTCATCAATTCCTCCATACTTTCATGCATTTCACCCTCGCATTTTCATGATCAACAAGCGGGTTTCCCGGCCTGTTTTTTCCGCGTACATGGAGCTCTGGCTGGAGCACGTGAGACCTGCCAATCATAGAACTGGGGATGGTAAAGATACCACCAACATGGTGATGACTTGGGGATGGTCTATGTGGTTTATGATTATTGGGTTTACCAAGCCGAAACCTTCAGTAAGCATACTCAGGAGGAATCTTAGGAGCTGGCTCAACTCTTGAATGGGCAGTGAAGACCGAAAGGTCAATACCGAGTGCCTCCGGATCGATATGGGCAAGGAGCTTCACATCCTGAATTTCTCGATGGCCACTGCTGCCCAGTACAACTCAGCGGTGCCAGCAGGGTCGATGGCTGCCTTCACGAATTCCTCAGATGAACCCCAGGAAGGGGGTAGACGATCCCTGCCTCCGGGATGTAAAAGGAAGCCAAAGTGCCTGATGCAACAACTCCGAGCATGAGCGAAGCCACAATGTTGGATTTCTTCGCCCTCTTCCGGAATTCTACCTGAGTGCGAGAATTGATAAGATGGTTTACCCCCGAAATCATCCAAGTCTGACCATGACTTAGGATTGAAAGCCATTGTGACTTGCCGGTTCGGATGGAATTCGGATGGCCAAAAAAAATTAAAGATTGGAAAACGATGATTAGACATCAATTTTAAGGGTGTACTCCATTTTCACACAAACACACACACAATCACACACATATATATATATAAAGTCGTTGTATGTCCTTGTAGGAAAAATCGACGTGCTGGATCTACCCATTAGTTATTGAATGGGGGAACACTCTATCAAACTCTATGAATAAGTCGGAAAAGGACATCTATGCCTTCAGCTGTGAGGGAAGTAACGCTTACATGGATTTTGTTGGGATCTTGGAAATTTCATGATCAATGGCATCAATTGGCATTGTTTGAGCTGAAAATTTAAGGATCATTTGGTGGATATGGTTGGATCCCAGCCAGAGATACGCTGAGAATGGGATCATCCCCAGCTGGATAAATTGAAACAACCACCTTCAATTAATGGTAAGAATGTGTGGGTTTTATAGGGTTTAAGCACCAAACATATGGAATTTTAATATATTTCAATGGGATATGAAGGATGGGGATATCTAATACAGTCTCATACTATTTAGTGGTTTATAATATGCAACGAAAGTTCATCCATTCCCCTGTGCATATTCAACACCCAACCCATGGTGGACGTGGGATAAATCGATGAATCCCCATTCTTTCCCCAGCTCGGCTGGTTTTAACACGCACGAAAGATATGGGATGATATGCCATCCCCTGGGTTAAAAACATCCTTATCCCTCTTAAGGAATGGCCATAGATTGGGGGGCATACCCCATTAATATTGACACCAACCAAATCACCTGTCATTATAGTTGCTTACATGCCATTTTATTGGCTGGTGTGTTTTCATCAAGTCCCCGCCTGACGCGAAATCACAAAACTGCCGCCAGGCCAACCTGCGAAGTTTTCGGCACGGCGTTGGCGCAGGATTTTGATTTCCATAAGAAAGTCAGATTGTATCATCATCCCAACTATTGGGGAAAATAAGCCGCTTAAGCCCTGAAGATTGGCGGAGAATGCGAAGTTTGGACATCTTTACTACCACGGTGATGTTATCGTATGGGTGTCCCTTATTAATGGTTGGCCATGCTTTTTCATTGTTCTACCCAATAGTATATACAAGGTGCCCCCCCAGTTTTAAATCCCCATTCGCTATAGTTATATCCCCCATAAACCCTAGTCAACCAAGTTAAAAACCAACTTAGATATCTAGGGGGTCCCTCCTTGCACATATGTATACTGTATAAGCTTATGTGATGATGAAACTACAAAAAGAAATGGGCCAATCGGCTTGTAAAACTTAAGAGACTCCCAGTTCATGGATTATGACCATGCCCTTTGTATAGAACAGGGAGTATACCCTCTGGTAAACGTTTACATAACTATGGAAAATCACCATGCTATTAATGGGAAAATCCACTATGTCTATGGCCATTTTCAATAGCTTTTTGTATGTTTACCAGGCCGGGTAATTCAATTCCCCACGATCAGCAAACATCATTTCTCGATGGTTCAAAAACTCATTCCTTTTCCATGATTTAAACTCAGTTAAAAAACTGTCAGTTGGGGCCCCTGCTAAGCCATGACAGTGAAATCCCCTTAAACAGAACAGCCAAATAAGGCAAATTGAAACTGCTCTGTTGAGCCATGACAATTAATATGACTGTTTTATGACTGTTTGATCGATAGGTAGCCATTGTGGGGGGTTAGAATGTTCACAATAAACTAGATACTAGGTACTACAACCTCCTATACTCTCTAGTAATTCAACGTAGCAATGAGAAATATCCATTTAGTTTCGATGGTTGAACAATAATTTTAATAGGGACTTTCAATAGAAAATTGTTCAATTACCACAAAGTCACATAACTACTGAACCAGGGTTTTCGGTGCCGTATTGGCACCACATGGAAGCCTATCCCAAGCGCCTGCCGCGACCGCCACTGCAGCCAGAGCCCAACAGCGCCGGCCCATGACGTCAGCGATTTGGCGATATTTTATGTATTTTAATGTATTTTACATTTTTCACACATGTTTCTTTATATATCATCCATGTGTGATATTTTCATATATCATCCATGTTTCTTTACCAGACTTTTGCTGAATCCTTGATGCAAATGTGAGAAACACTGGGGATTCTTGGCGCTTTTTGCAAATCCTTGATGGCATCCTGGGTCTGTAATCGAATGTGTACCTTTTACGTACAAAAAAATGTGCAGGCGCCGTGTGGGATTGCGGAAAGTCATCAGGAGTTTCAAGAGGATTGGTGCTGAAATCAACGGAGAGCGGCCTCGACTGAGAAAAAAAAAGGCCGCGTTTCTGCAACCGCAGCCGCTCCTTGTGGGTTCCAGTTGAAACAAATGGCAGGCTGTGGTGATTTATTACCCAAGAAGCTGGGATAGGCCCCTAGAACTATGGTGATTTATTCACCAAGTTCACTGGAACACTTCCCAATGGCAATGTTGTGTATCCAAAGCTGCAAAAAAAAGCACAGGTCTGAGATTCGGCCTTTTTCTGCAACAAAAGGTCTTGAGCGAAAGGGTTTGGCATTTCTCCGCCACTGGCCTGTCACGGATCTTGAGCACACATGGAGTTCCTGAACGCCTTTTGTGTGCGGAAATCACAAAGAATGACGTGTTGAACCAACAGTGGTGATTCAATCTTCTTCTGGTGGTCATCGTGAAATCCCAAGCAGGATGGAAGAGATGAGATATGTGGCCGTGGGTCAAAAGCCTGGTACTACAGTGAACACCAAAATAGTGGTTCTAGATGTTCGAACATATCATCATAGGCTCTCACCATATATGTGGAACATCTATGATTCGATTATATACCCACCATTCTGGCTGGTTTCAAGTTTTTTAGTTCTCAAAGTTCTCAACTTCAATGGAGCATGGTGCTGGTGCTGAAAAAAAACCTCTCCGACTCATGGGGGTTTTGAGGTACTGGAGCTACTCAAACCCAAGCCTTTTCCTCGACTTTGGAAGTCCTAAAGAAAACCTGGGAGGTTAAGGTCTCCATAGAATTCCATAGAATTCCATAATTCTGGAGCTCCCCATAACGTGTTCCGAAAAAAAAACGGGCGCTCGATCCATAGCTGACCTGTGGACAGAACACACATCGAAACATATCGAAACCGAGTGGAAAATGCAGCCGTCAGCAAGGGACTGGCGATGGTCCCTGGTCCAAAATCACAATTTCCGGTGTCTGAAAAATGGATTACCTCAAAACCATCAGTTTTTTCCCATTCAGATGGCAATTAACTAGGTTTTCTGATACACCTGAGGGATTTGTCGAATGATCGCTTCCCTTCGATGTCGTGTTGCATATCTTTGGTGAGCTGAGCACAGTTTCGTTTTGAGTTGGTTTTCTGCCAGCTCCTCAAGGGAGAAAAACCAGGTGTAGTGGCCGTTTCGGAATGATGAACAAGATCTGACTGGTTGGTGGTGCAATAACCATCTTGAAAAATATGAAAGTCAATGGGAAGGATTATCCCATATATTCTGGAAAAAATATGTTCCAAACCACCAACCAGCTGACGATGTGTTCTATCACAATTCAATGCCCATGGTTCGATGGATTAACCGCAAATCGTCGTCTATCTACACATCGAACGCTATCCATCTGCTCTTTCTGTTCTATATAATCTAGATTAACTTAGTCTAGTCTATGCTAGTCTGTCTTATTCAGATCCATTCTATTCTATTTTAGTCCATTCCACTCTAAATCCGGCAGTTTCCGATCCTGAGAAAGCACTGCATGTGCCTCTTAAACATGACAATTCTGAGATAAGAACTTGGGCCCCCCATTTTAAGAAACCACCACATTGTCTTGAACATGAACCAACAAAATGAGATCTAAGAAGCCATATATGCTTAATTCTATTCATTTGTATCCAATGTTTTTGCTTTGTATCTAACATTCTCCAAAAACTCACATCATGTATCTCACCTGATTTCTGTTTGAAAAAATAGACCAGTCATGGTGGTTTGTTTAACCCCAACATCTGACGTTCGGACGGCGCTCTCATTCCGCATTGCTCTCAGCCATGCTCGTGAGCTTCTGCGTCACCTGTGGTGACAGGTGATGCATATCATAATCCAATGAGATTCATGGAATGTGCCCAGTATTGCCCAGTTAGATTTGTGGATTATACATGTTTTTTTTCCTGTAAAACACATATTCTACATGTCCATATAATAAATGTGATAAATCTATTTCTGGATATGGGATCATCCCTGAAAAATCAGTTCCTGCTACATCAAGGGCCATGGCCCTTTTTATTGGCTGGCTAAAACAAATAAGCCACAGCTGAATTCACAAATGTGCACGGCTGGCAACATTTTGTGCACCAAAATGTTCGCGCATACTTTTCCTGATAAACATCCAAGCATCAGCCTGCCCAATCAAGGTTTACCTAGAGTTTGTATATACGTGATCATGATCCTTCGACAAGAACAGCATGGACATGGGGGGTTCAATCCCGATCATGCCTATATCAAAGACATTTTTACTCAGCAAAAGTGGCCATCTCCGTAGAAGTACATTCGAATGTCGACTACTCTTTGTTCAGATTGAACATCACCAGATTTCATAGGTAAATCATCGCACTAAATGGCTGATTTTCAATAGCAAACTGTCAATCAACACACCGGGTAGCCCTTGAGCCGGCGGGCTCGCGCATAGCTCTTCGGCATCAACTCCTGGACGAGGTGATGCGATGGAAATGCGGTTGATCAATGGTTAATTCATGGTTAATAAAGCGTTAATACCACAATAGTATTATCATGGTTAATGATGGTCAACCAGTATTCTTGTGGTTAATGGTTGATGGTGGGTAATCCTGGTTGATAATGGTTAATTAGTGGTTTAACAATTATTAATAATGGTTGATCCATGAAATTAATGGTCAATGATGCTTAACGATGGTCAATATTCTATATCATTGTAGCTTTTTGGGGGCTTTCTGAAGTGGGGATCGTCGTCGCAATGGCTGTTTTAATACAAAGTTATGGTCTATGTTGGGATTTCGGTGTACCCACCATGACTTAGAACACCAGACTGGCAATGGCATCTAGACCATACAGCGAGTATATAGATAGTCCAATCGGAATGGCGGGAAACGCCCATGAATATTATCATGATAAATCTATAGATGATTCTCCCATACTATCCCATTAAAGATGGATATCTTCAAAGAGGGCTTGAGAAAAATCCCAGTTCATGGGGGGGAAAAAAAATACAATGAACCATATAAATAACAAATCTAATCTGTTTGGCCAACAATGACGACTTTCCCTACCAACCATCATTCCTCAACTGTATACATCACTTTCCGAATTCAAAATGAATGTGGGACACCCAAATGCCATAGACTTACCATGACTATTTCGGATGGTTTATGGCATTGGGTGCTTGGTGGCGCCATCACCTTGATAGGTGTTTTTTTTTCAGAAAATCATCGCACGATTCATGGTGGATTCACGGGGATATGAATGGAATATGAACTATACCCTCTGGTAATGACGAAGAGTTTGCGAACTGGAACATCACCATTTTAATCGGCAAATGATCTGTTTTCTTGGGCCATGGCTTGCAAACTCTTTTTTTTACCAGGGGGTATAAGAATTCACCAACCTGACATGTGGAAAGACCGAAAGAATCATGAAAACGGCGACCGGGGCTTTTTTCGGTCGCTTGATTTTGGGCCCATAGTATCGGAGTGATCGTATCGTAATGCCCCAAGAGTTCCTCATTCATCATCTTTGTTGGGAAAATGGAGGTACCCCAAATCAATCTTCCAATTCCATATCCGATTAGGAGTAGCTTCATTATTTCCAATGTTCAAATATCCAAGAATCCACTAGCCAAGAATATGTACAGTACTTCTTTCTTCCAATTGAGGGTACCCCAAAATCGAAACAAATAGCCACTTTCCCATTTCCTCTTCTGGGGCAACTGCTTGGAACTTCGTCACTCTTAGTAAGTGGTTACTAAGCTTGGTGAAAAAACGAAAAATGTGACTTTACAAGTATATACATCCAAAACAAAACATAACATAACATAACATTACATTAATACATCCATCCATCCATCCATACATACTTACCTTACATTACATTGCATTGCATTGCATTACATTACATTACATTGCATTACATTACATACATTACATACGTTACATACGTTACATACATACACATACATACACATATATACATACACATATATACATACACATATATACATACACATATATACATACACATACATACACATACATACACATACATACACATACATACACATACATACACATACATACACATACATACACATACATATACATACATATACATACATATACATACATGAACATACATATACATACATATACATACATATACATACATATACATACATACATACACATACATACACATACATACACATACATACACATACATACACATACATACACATACATACACATACATACACATACATACACATACATATACATACATATACATACA
>Ga0126342_10005047_pt1 | contig 22833 bp, 17 predicted proteins | sample Cyp1metagenome_FD_92528 | JGI IMG/M metagenome (GOLD analysis project Ga0126342, IMG submission 92528) | Coral microbial communities from Lord Howe Island, Old Settlement Bay, Australia - Cyphastrea 1 metagenome | ecosystem: Host-associated > Invertebrates > Cnidaria > Coral ...
GGGGAAAAGTGAAAATTCCCTAGCTTGGGAAGCCCCCACGGGGGGGAAAAGTGAAAATTCCCTAGCTTGGGGAGCCCCCACGGGGGGGAAAAGTGAAAATTCCCTAGCTTGGGGAGCCCCCACAAAGGGAAAAGTGAAAATTCCCTAGCTTGGGGAGCCTCCACGGGGGGGAAAAGTGAAAAATTCCCTAGCTTGGGGAGCCCCCACGGGGGGAAAAGTGAAAATTCCCTAGCTTGGGGAGCCCCCACGGGGGGGGGAAAGTGAAAATTCTTAGCTTGGGGCTTGGGTAGCCCCCACGGGGGAAAACCACCCTGAGCCCCTCTCACGGACCGAAATAAACACGGCCACCCCACGCGAAGCGGGGTGAATAGTGGATCTTTCCATAGTTATGTGGCTGTTTACCAGAGGGTAAATGGATTTCATAGGTTTTTAACATGGGTTGATCATCCTATAGAAAACCCATCAAAAATCCACCAAAAAAACATTGGTTGATCATTTAAAATCCCATATTTTAATAGCTGGTTGGTGGTGACTGGAACCATGGAATTTTTTTGAGTTTCCATTCAGTTGGGGATAAGAATCCCAGCTGATCATTATTAAAAAACCCATATGGCTATGGGTCAATACCTATAGATAAATTTTTAGTGGGATGAACATCCATTTACCAGCTATTTTGGGGTTCACTAGGTACCAGGGTTTTGACACATCCCCATATTTTTGTTGAAAGAAACCATGGCCCCACGGTCTCCAGGCGAAGAAAGATTTGCAGTCGGCCTTGGAGGTGACGCACCGTCCATGTGGATCCGTCCGCGTCGTCACGTCACGGGACCCCGAGGGTTGACACCGGGGGACCAGAAAATGTGGGGAACGGGAACAGCCACAGAAAAACCCATGGTTTATCATTTTCCTAATGAAAATTGTAAATCTTGAGGGTATCTAGCAGAGTTTCAGACTAGACAATGAATTGAGATAGTTGGATTGCTCCAGCAATGGGGGAATCTGCACTTTAGGAATTTAGGCTTTGTCGTGTTGTAAGGTTTAGTGAAGATGACAAACTCAGGGATTTGGGGGATCCCCCATGTTGGGGAAAACTCAGAAGGTTTGGCATTTTGGTCAATGCCAGAGACAACTTGTGATGGATTTTCTGACGCAAAGCTACCGGGGGAAAGGTTGCAAGGTCATCCTGCCGGTGAACCACCTGAGGCCTCGCATCAAAGAAACGTGCGCATTGGCTCTGGGAGAGATCAACGAGATGCAGATGAAAGGCGCACCGTGCCAGCTGGGTATGGGTCAAAGTTATTGACGCCCGTTTGGGGAGGTTCATTTATATATATATATATACATATGTAGTTATATAACTATGATTATACACATGTGTATATATATATATACACATATACATATATATATATATGATCATAATTGTATGTTAATGTGATTGTAATTGTACATATATGATTATATTTTAATTGTATGTATATGTATTATAATGCGAAATGATGAATTCTCTCCACTGGTCCATTTTTTTTCGCACCACGCCCCACGCACCAGACAAGCGCGGACAGCTGGATGAAGTGGAGATGCGGGCTGCACTCGATGAACTCGCACTGAGCTGGACAAAAAAAGAGCGCTTGCGCTGAGCCCGTGATCATCTCCGTGGATGGGAAGGTCACAGAAGGTCGAGCTTTTTGTGCTTCCGGATGCGCAAAAAAAAAAACACCCATGAAAAATGGATCACTGATCGCATTTGCAAGTTCCAATATGTCACAAACTTAAGGGTTGTTTTAAACATGTATGAAATACCTAAGAATTGTTCTTTAGAGTGCGTACGAACAGTAGAGGATGAATTGATTGGCCCAGGGCAGCATCAAACTGTTTGGCCCGCCAGGAAGCTTGGTGCTGCAAACCTACGTGATGCCTTGAAAGTGCTTAAGGTAGACCGGATGGGGGGAGATGTACTGTAGGCAGATTTGGGCCTTTTAGGAAAAGATCTGTGGCCAAAGATATATATATATATACACATTATACATATGTATAATATATATTATATACATATTGATTTACTTATTTATTTATTTATAATATATGTAATTATATGTATAACGCATGCATTTAGAATATATATATATACACATGTATATAATATAGGAATGACGCGTACAGACGTAGCGGTCTTCGCCAAGTAGCCAAGAGTTTCTTGACTTTCCAGGAGCCTATCCAGCTGAAAGAGACGTCATCTGGATCAAGGAGCGATATCTGGACGTCACCTTGTGGGTCTTGCTATGTGGATGGGTCTTGCAGCCTATGAGCTTTGACAATCCCATGATCCCTTAATAGCATTGATACTATCATGATAATCCCAACCATCAAAACATATGAAAACTCAAAAAAAAACATGTTAAAACACGATAGATGTGGCGAAACAGCAGCTTACCATGTGGCAGCGACGGCCAGGATTCTTGTGTCCACGTGTGACCGAGAAAGCTCCATCGATGCCCGGGACCACTGTTGGGTTCCGGTCATGGAATGGGAAGAAAAAGATCTTGACAGAAAGGGACTTGTCTCGAAATGACATCTATCTATCGATCGGTCTATCTATCGATCTATCTATCTATCTTTCTTTCTTTCTATCTATCTATCTATATATATATGGTACCTATAATTAACTGCCCCGAATCGTATTTGAAGCGGAAAAATGATGATGATGATGATGATGATGATGATGATTGTGTTTTGTTAATTTATTTGTTGGGTTTTCCCCGTATGTTCAGACCCAAATCTCATGGGGGACAACTCTTCATAGATCCACGATTCAAATTTTCAGCCACACAGAGGAAATGTCCCCTGTTTTTGCCTGTGAACTCCACATGTGTGCCAGTTCTTGGTCAAGTATGGTTGTGGTTGTGTCATGTTGTGTCCATGTTTTTGCTGGTTACATATGCATGTGTATTATATATATATTATACATGAGCATGTGTGTATACTAATATATATATATATACACACACACCTGTGTATATATATACACACACCTGTGTATATATATATACACCTGTATGTGTGTATATATATACATGTATTAGTTGTAGTTCTATCCTGCACGGTTGTGGCTTGAATCCCACGTTTTCGGGGACTGGCACCGCCTCGAGGCCTTTGTTGTTTCAGTGGAGGCATATCGAAGGGATCGTTGCCGGCGCATTGAGGCCGTCCAAGCACGGAACCATGGGGAATCAATCAGCAATGGTTGGAAATATGTGGAAATATATATGGGGATGGGTCAAAACCCTGGTACCTAGTGAACCCCAAAATAGCTGGCAAATGGATGTTCATCCCACTAAAAATGGTACTTATAGGTATTGACCCATAGCCATATATATATAGTATATAGTATATATAAAGATTTGAAATTGGAAATTTGCAACCATAGTGGAAATATGTGGAAATGCAAAGCTCAAGGATGAGATGTGAGGGTTTCCATAAATGGAGGTACCCCAATAGCTGGATGGTTTATAATGGAAAAATGTATGACTTAGGGGTCACCCCAGGAAACCTCCATGTATCTGAATGTATTTGGTGGGTAGTTTCAGATCATGTTTTTTTGCCAAAGTTGGAATTGTTGGTGGTCGGATTAGTTGGACGTGTTTTGCTCGCTACAAAACGCCATCGTTGGCACGGGTGATTGTGCCATTTTATGGTGTCATGTATGGGTTTGCCAGAATTTTCTCAAAAATGTATGTCTACAAGTTCTTGCATTTCGTGGCTGTCTGAACCCAAACCGTTTCACCAAATCTTCCCTACATTGCTTCTTTTAGAAGTGCGCCGATCATGTTTTTTGAGAAGAATCGAGTGAAATAAATCTGTGGATACCAAACTTGGTTTGATCCCTCCACATGTGACCGTCCTTCTCTTTCCCTCTTTCCAGGCAGGCGATGAGTCTGCTGCCCTGAACATTCCTCGTCAAAGCAAGGCAGGAGATGTAGCGATTCCATGGTTTCAAAGGGGATGAAACAGAATATAACATGATGAAACCACAGATTGGGACCCAAAAATAGGGGGATTAAAGATTTCCCCCGGGAAAGAAATATAAGAGATGTTGAAAGGTTTCGTACACTTCGATATGATGGCGTTTGATGGCGTTTGAACTTCCCCTGGACAAATAGATTCGGTATTTGGTTTGAGTGTTGAGGACATTATCACCAAAAAAACGCGAATCCGCAGTGGGGTTCCATCAAAAAGTACACGGCTCTCTCCACGTATGGCCGTTGAAAATCGTCTCCTTTACGGCAGGCCCCTGGGCCGGAGGGCAAGGCGACCGGGAAGGGTGTCATGAAGTCAGCTCCAAAGACTACGCCCAAGGCTGCTCGGTCAGTTAGTCTAGGAGATCAGCTTCATCCTTTGCTATTGGGATACCCTCTGGTAAACTAACATAGCTATTGAAAATGGCCATTTATAGTGGATTTACCCATTAAAAATGGTGATTTTCCATAGCTATGTTAAATTACCAGAGGGTATGTACCAGCTACAATTTTTGCCGGGTCTCAAAGATTGGCCACCATTTACATCCTACAAAATGTCCAGCATTGGATGATGGCCAAATGCGCATGCCGCATCCCTTTATATGAAGATGTATGATCAAGCCTTTCCCACATGATGGGTTATACCGAATGATGAACCCCATGTTTGGCAACTTCATAAAATCCCCAAACGGACTATTGTATCTTGTGATTACATATGACATATGGACTATAGCCTTGGGTTTAAGACCACAGTAAGCGGGAAGTCATTGCAGTCTTTATCAGGATAAGCGCGACTCAATCAAAACCAAGCTAGAAACGTCGAAATGGGGATGTGACATGATTTTGCCAATCAAAATCAACACTAAAATCGTCCTGTGGCGAAATTGGCGGGAGGGAACTCACTGCATTTCGCAAGATGTCGATGGTTCGAGACCACACAGCCATACGAAAGCAGGCAGTATTTTTGGCTGTTTCCGTAGCCAACAAGATGACAGGGGTCCCAAAACTAAATAGATAGAACTAGATTTGCATGCTACATTTTTTGTTGCCTTTTGCTTTTCCATCGGTTCTTGGCGGGCGCTGCAAGTGCTTAAAGAGGCATTGGACATGGCTGATGTTTGATCAAGAAGCACCTCCTAATTGATAAAGACTAAGGCCAAGCCCCCTCAGCCTTCTTCCTCACCGGGACCGACTGGTGGCAAGGCCAGGGTTTTGTGCATCAATGCATGTTTGACATTGGTTTGCTATTGGTAAAGTTGGTGTCTTGCAATCACTCTGGATTTTTCAGATTGTTTTGCTCTTCCTGCTGCAAGCACCCAACGTCTTTTTGTCATTGTCAGTCTAGTAAACGACCCTAACCCGAACACAATACACTCAATCCAATACCTGTCACCATATGTCACCATGGTTTTGTTTGGGGCGTATTGAATGACTAGGGGGAAGCATCCGATGTCTGTGACAGGCACCACCGAAAGCTCCAGTCGCAAAAATGCCAGCAGGGAACTCTGAGGAACTCAATGTTTGAAGCCATGCCCAACATGGGTTGCAGTTTCTGCCAAGGACACCCCCGTTTTGAGCCTTAGCAGTTTGCATAAAGAGGCAGCATTGGTAACCTGGCCGGGTCGTTGTCCCATGGCCCAAAATTCTGGTGCCCTGACATGCCCTGACCCCCATAAAAAACCGACGCAGTGAGTTTGAGGCGCCGCAGAATTCTGGCGGCGAGGCAGCAAGGGCAACAGAAGAAACACTGGCTGGACGACCCTTTTACCAGCAATTGGACGATGTTGGTATATTAATATCTAATATATTCTAATATCAATAAGAACATGCGTAAACCTTTGAGACATCCAAAGAGGTGACGCTCTTAACGTGCTCAATGGGGCTCTTGAGTCGACCAGGCAAAGCGGCCACATCCGCCCAACGCGCCACCGACCAAGAGGCTGACACTGAAGCTATGGAGCTCGCCCTTTGTAAAATCGGTAGATCACAAAGCCATGTTGATTTCCATGGTGATGTCCAACGAGTTCCATTTGTTATATTATTTTATTTATTATACAGTAACATATAGATACATATAGATACATATAGTAACATATAGATACATATAGTAACATATGGTTGCATATAGATACATATAGATTCATATAGATTCATATAGATACATATAGATACATATAGATACATATAGATACATATAGATACATATAGATACATATAGATACATATAGATACATCTAGATACATCTAGATACATCTAGATACATCTAGATACATATATATACATATAGATACATATAGATACATATAAATACATATAGATACGTATAGATACGTATAGATACGTATAGATACGTATAGATACGTATAGATACGTATAGAATCGTATAGATACATATAGATACATATAGATACATATAGATACATCTAGATACATATAGATACATATAGATACATATATATATACATATAGATACATATAGATACATATAGATACATATAAATACATATAGATACGTATAGATACGTATAGATACGTATAGATACATATAGATACATATAGATACATCTAGATACATCTAGATACATCTAGATACATATAGATACATATATATACATATAGATACATATAGATACATATAAATACATATAGATACGTATAGATACGTATAGATACGTATAGATACATATAGATACATATAGATACATATAGTAACATATAGATACATATAGATACATATAGTAACATATAGATACATATAGTAACATATAGTAACATATAGATACATATAGATACATATAGATACATATGGATGCATATAGATACATATAGATACATATAGATACATATAGATACATCTAGATACATCTAGATACATCTAGATACATCTAGATACATATATATATACATATAGATACATATAGATACATATAGATACATATAGATACATATAGATACATATAGTAACATATAGATACATATAGATACATATAGTAACAGATATATTATGTAGTAACTAAGTATATTCAATGGTAAAAAAGAGGGGGAAACATATTCCACAGCTCTTTGATCCTTTCCCCAGGACGCCTGAAGGTCACCTTGCGGGACGAAGTGGTGCCGATCAGGTGCCAATTTTTTTGGGGCTTACGGTGGTTATGTCATGTTATATCTATACTTAATAGCTAATAGGCTATAACATGCTATAACTGTGAAAAACTAGGAACTGTTAGGGGCTAGTTCTAGCACCTGTAACTGGGGCTAGTTAACTCCCTACTTGTATCAAGTATCATCTGCTGTACTTATTAATCTTATTATATTAGTATTTGAATATATTAATACATGTGACGATGATTGACAATGTGCCATGGTGCAATGCTGCGTCGGTGAAAAATGGTCATGGTCATCTCGTCATCCATCCCATGTCTGCGTAGATCCCGATGAAAAAAACGAGCAATGAATTGATGACCATCCCCCAGTCGGAATGAAAACCCTAGATTTCACCATGGCACATATAGATCATATAGGGGTTAGATATGTACCTAGCCTTTCATGCCTTTTTCATGCCTTTTAATAGAACAATGACAAACGCTGAAATGCACATGCAGATATTTAATCGTGGGTTAAAATGCAGTTGTGAGGGCTCACCACAGCAACAAGCACCTCCCGGCCGATCTTTCTGCATCAATTTGGTAAGTGATACCTCCCATAAAGGAGCATATGAGGTTTTCCATACATGGGGGATGCCCAAGATAGTTGGTTTATAATGGAAAATCCTATTATAGAATAAATGCTTTTGGGGTACCCCCATGACTTAAGAAACCTCCATATCTAACAACCAGAGCATTACATGTAAGGAATTCGACAGAACCCAAAGTTTGCCACAACAGCCCACATCATTGCATTGGATAAGATCATTTAGGATCATTTAGCCATAATTCGATGCTGGGAGATAGCCAACATTTCGTATTATATTATTATATTATATTATATGACATACGTATATATACATATATATATATATGTATAAATATGTGCACACATATATATATATACATTGATACAGATATATGAATATATAATATGAGGTATCATAAATAGCCATCATCGACACATATAGGGATATTCGACTGTAAACAAACAACATTTCTGTATGGATATTGTATCATTGTGTCATATTATAGATGTATGTAGGTATGCAAAATTCGGGATAAGCATGGGGATAGAATATCCGAGGAAATTGTTTTGATATATAGATATTCCAAGAAAGGGGTTTGATCTAGTATTTAAGGAACATCATTGGGATGTAGCCAACATCGATAGGGACACAATATTTGGGGAACATTATCGGCAGATGTAACCTGTTTAAATGTGGAGCAAAAGGGAACATCATCGAATATCCTGAAGATACAGAATTAGCCCAGAAGGAAGGGAGATGATGAAAAGGCATACAACTTGCTACAGGGACTTATCAGCTGGAGTCTAATCTTTTACGGGATACTAAAGATTAGCCACGATTGTATAATTCGCAAAATTGGATGATGGTTTATTTGTCAGGAAAACCCGGTAAACCTATATATGAACGTGAACTTTCCCTTAGACCCATGACCTGTTTTTGGGCATATATAATATACAAGGTTAAAGCATTCCCAATGATGCGGAAAACCCAATGATGAACCCCCTTGTTTGCAAACTTCATAAAAATCCCAAAAGGGATTTGATTCATTTACTGTAACTGTATTTTATGATTACGTACGGACTATCGGATCTTGGGTTTAGCACAATCAATAAGGGAAGTCATTGGAGTCTCTATCATGACAAAAATGTGGTGAAAAACCTCGATTGATGTGACATGATTTTGCGATAGATCGATTATCATAAGGCTTAAGCGGCTTACTGGTACCATGATGGTTATACTCAAGTACGATTTTACCATTAGTATTATTCTTAGATCTAACTCAAGTACTCCCGTGGTTATACTACTGGTACCTGGATTATTGGGGATTATTACGGCCTGTACAAGGGAAAGACATCAACCTGCAGACTGGGATGGGATAGGAGTGTTTTGCCAAGCACAATTGGGGGGTTGGTAAAATGGGAATACCCCAATAGCTGGATTGTTTATCATGGAAAATCCTAGGTCATCCTAGGTCCAATATCATGGATGATGGGGGTACCCTCATGACTTAGAAAACCTTCACTTGAAACTCTAAGATGGCTGTTGAACCAACCAACCAAGCAACATCTTTGGGGCCCAGGTGAAGAAGGCGGCGACACGACCGGAGGATTTCACCTTATTTGACGACTAAATGAGGGTATCCTCTAGTGACCAACAGGTTGCTACGGAACATGACCCATGAATACGCATTTATAATCATTTATACATATTTATAGATGATGTTCCTGTTCAAAATGGTGATGTTCCATAATTTTGTCAAATATTGATAAATGACCCGTGTTTTTCTTATTAAAAGTGGTGATGTTCCATAGTTGTGTTAGATGTTGTTCCATTACCAGAGGGTAGTAATAGGGATTGACCATCAAACGAAATGGGCAATCTATAGCATGGCCGTGTTGGTAAACAGACCATGATGGTGATATGGTATGATATAGATAAAGGGGAAAGGGGCTATGGTGATAATGAAAGATAGATACAGTGTAAAGTTTTTAAAGGGGCTATATGATATTACACCATATGATATGAAAATATAGATACAATATGATTTCACAATATATGATATTATAGGAAAGAGGCAAGGGGCTACGGCTATGCTACCCCATATAATGGAAATGCAGGGATTGAATGGTGATGATACACCATCAACTTTGGGGTACACATCTGTTTCAGTCCCCACACGGCACCAGATGATGAGTGATATTGAGTGATGGTACTGTAAGTGTTTCAAGGATGCATATTTGCTATTGATATTCTTATTTATCTTCAAAGTGAAACACTTTGATTGGCGAAATCTCAGCTATTTTGAGAAGGGATCCTGCAATCTGTACAGGTCGAAGTTTCTAGGGTATGCCTTGGTGGTTGTATTCTTATTTCAAAAGAATGCCATTGTTCCTGCAGTTTTTTGAAAACATGAGGCAATACGCATAAACAGGATACAACACAGGGGCAAACAAGCCAGAGAACAAGAAACGGGAAGCCTTTGCAAAGTTTGCGCGTTCACTGGGAACAGTTCATAATGATTCTAGGAGTACCAACTGTCAGCTACACACATGTCTCCCATCATTGCTATTGTCAGCCCCTTGTCAGGTGAGCACTATTCCTTCATTCAGCAAGTCTGACTGCATCAAATACATCAAACAAAATGAGACCTACTTTGCTGGAACTTATGAATCAATGGAAAATTTACAGGAAAGCCCCATATTTAATGGGAAAATCTATGGTTTCCTGTAGATTTTCCCTCAAACCAATCCATTGAATGAACTATTTGCTTTACTTCACAAAACTTGAGTTGTCAAGTCACAGTCGTGATCTTTGGGGCCCTGACCAGGCACCACCGCCCAAAGGTTCTGTTGGGAAGTTGGTGGCAGGGAACTCGTTTCCGTAGAGAAGATTGCAGTGGTCTAAAACCAAATAGATGGAACTAGATTATCCTGCTGTTTTCGTTGCCTGTAGTTTTTCTACCCAAAGGCGGTGCAACTTCTTGAAGAGGCATTGGAAATGGCTGACATTTGATCAACTCGAAATTGGGAATAAGGCCAAGCCCCCTCAGCCTTCTTCCTCACCGGGACCAACTGGTGGCAAGGCCCGGTTTTTGTGCAAGTTATGCATGTTTGCCATTTACGTTTTGACATCAGATGATGCATATGGCGAAGGTTTCTACTGCTACCGGCAAAGTTGGTGTCTTGCAGTTGCTCTCGAGTTTTCGGATTGTCTTGCTCTTTCCGCAGCACTCAATGTCTAAAATTGTCGTTGTCAGTATATTGAACAGCCCCCCAATATTCAATATCTCCTAATGAAAGAGCTAAATTATGAACAGATCCAATAATCCAATACATTTCACCTGGCTTTTGTTTGAGGCGTATTGAATACTAGGGGGAAGCATCCGATGTCTGTGACGTCAGGCACCACCCAAAGCTCCAGTGTCAAAAACACCAGCACGGAACTCCGGTGGCCATGGCTATGGCTTAAAATCAGGGACTTTGCCAAAGAACTGGTCGTTTCAGGCCACATAAAAATCGGAAACTATGGGACCATTTGCCAAAAATAGTTGACAGAAGTTTTGTACCAGTTGTTGAGAATTAGTGTGGACCTAGTGGTTTTTCCTCTTCGCTACGAGGCGGCACGCAACTAAATTCACCCATTCTGCAAGGCAGCGCTGGCAAATCCGCTACTGGTAGGTTTGCGCTAGTTTTTTTTTCACACCCATGTTTAAGGATATGTTGTATGTGTTCCTGACTGCTTGTTATTTCAACATTAAGAAAGTCAAGTAACACTTAGTGCCTCAATCCTAAAGATGTCTTAGTGAATTTCTGTGCTACTCAACAATTTTCCTATATGTTTGAGGTTGCGGCTTCATTTTGCGAATTTGTACGTAATTTTACCCGCTAGATCCCCGCTAGCAATGCGCTGGTAAAAGTTTCAAAAAGCGGCTTTGGCTGACCCTTGACCCAGTCGCCACCAGAGAACTTGTAGTTTATCCTGTCTGTTTGACAAAAGCAACAGTGACAGCAGAGGCAACGACAAGCCCTGCAGCAGATGAAAAAAAAATCCGGTTCCATCACTAATAACTAGCAGCGGCACCCACTTCATATAGACGCGCGTTAGCATTTACTGCAGGTTTTAGCTACGGCTTCAAACATGAAAGATGAAATGCAGGGGTTTCAGACCATTTAGATACGTCATAGTTTTAAAGACCAGCCAAGAAGCGGCACGCAAGGTTTTTGCGATTTATCAACCAAACCAGGAAAAGACATTTTGACAAACCGTATGGTTCCATTGTGTTACCATTGCTGAGGCCAAGCACCCACAGAATTCTGGCGGAGAGGCCACCTGGGGCGACCCGCCAACTTTGAAACACACATAGAATAAAAGTCATACTGTGGATGGAAGAAAGTTGGTAACTGTTGGTAACTATAAAACAGTATGACTTTTATAATATCCAAACTATTGGTAACTATTGGTAACTTTTATAATATCCAGACTATCATCATAAAGTTGATAACTATAAAACACTGCAAATAATGGGATGATAATGGGATGATAATGGGCCCGTATGGGCCCCTTCCCAACAGTCGGTAGTGGTATCAGCCGTTCATGAACAGCACGCCATTGCTTTCAGGGGAAAGCCAAAGTTGCGCTGGCGAAGATGCCAGCAAAGGGCCAAGATTCAGACTGCTTTGGTTCATTTGAGGCTGTGGAAGCACATATTTTGTGAGGTGCACCCAGTTGGCACAGTTGTGGGGCAAGCACCACACAACTCAAAGCCTGTTCTCAAGTTCTACCAAGTTCCTCCTGCCATTTGCTTTCGGTGTGTGGTAACCCCATCATGGTATTTGACGAACCTCTCAGATGACCCCGAGTGGCTTGATTATCACAAGGCAAAGCGGCCACATCCGCCAAGCAACGGGCCACCTACCAAGAGGCCTGGTTTTTGGGTGACGGTTGAGACTTTGGGAAAGCGGAGCTTTGGAGGTTCAGATGTCGGTAATGAAGTGCTGAAGTGCAAAACAGGGAGATTCCACGGATTTCCACAGCTTTGGTTCTGGGAGAGTCCCTGCCAAAAAGCACTGGGTAGTAGTACTTGATGAAGGAACATACGTACTTCCTGGTGGGGTTGCCGCATTGCCCAAGTGGCAAGGTCGAGGTCGGAGGAGCGCGAGTAGTCTCAGTAGGCCGTTGTTCGACTGGTTGGGATCTCAGTGGCCCTGAGAAATTCCCCTGTCTTTGGGGGGGGGAAGTTATCAATGGGTATTTGGAGGTGTCCTAAAAGTTGGGTACCCCTAAATCATCCAATTTCAACCAGTTTAGTATTGAAACCCATGGTGACTGGGGGATCCCCCATTTCAAGAAAAGCCAATTTGACCTGTGAGATTTCCTGTGAGGTCTGATATGTGACAATGTCCAGATCCAAGCTGGGGGGACGGTGACGAGTTCTTCATCCGTTTACTTGATGTTTTTCAACAAGTGGCAGCAGTTTTTGGTGCTTGTCTGACTAGAAATGTGACGTGTATGTGTTTCCTGGCATTTGATCTACATGATCTACTTTCTATAGGTTGATAGAGCCTGGATGGAGTAGGGAGGAAGCCGGAAGCCAAAGTTGAAGCAAAAGGACCGTCTCAACACTTTGTGATGTATTTTTTTGCTGTATTCTGCAAAGTAGTTTTGACAAAGTAGTCCTCAAACCGTTTGATCAAACGGGTATGTCTGAAAATGGGGTATGGCCGCAGCTTATGGCCGTGGAAACCATGGGAAAGCAATGAATTTTCCAGTGGCACATCCGGTGGCCGTTCAGCTCAGACACCCTAAAGGGGGGCCTCTGGCATGAAGTGGTGCGGATTTTTCAGATGGATCAGATGGGCCAGACTCAGACATAGCAGATATTTAAAAAAAAAAACTGTACTGTTGGTTGATGTCACCACTCCTGCATTCAGATCACCTTTCTTTCACGCACCTGTGGAGTCAGTTTCTGAATAAGAGTCCAACGTCTCAAAAACGCTTAGGATGGCCTCAGTTTATTCGGGTATGGGTTATTTTGTTGTATGAAACTAAGCCAACTAAGCAGGAAAAAGATTGATTTTGGGTACCTCATTTTTGACCCTTGCCATAGCCATTGCCATACCCATTGGTATTCGCATCAGATCAAAACTACCAAAATCAGATCTTTTAAATATCCTCTTGGGGCATAGACCTTCTTGTCGCCTGCCGATCTGAGAAGGAGCTGCCAAGACCCTGATGACTAACTTACTGTTTTTGGGGGGTGACCGTCTTCAGCCATTATATCATATTATATATATCAACATCTTTCAATATCTACCAGTATCATGTACTACCAATATTTATGTTTTCGGATGTTTAGTTTTGTCTACCAATATCTGGTGATGATGGATAAGAATTCATTATAATATCATACTTGACTAAACTTGGGTGTATGAACATACGTACATTTACCAGCTATTTTGATGTGAACAGAAGGATGCCAGGGTTTAAATCCGTTGCCATCTGTGCATGTCTCAGTAGAAGCATCTACACGGCACTGCGGCTCATTAAATGCTATGCCGTTTATTTGATGGTCGCTGCACCATCCATCTATCATTTTGGATGATGACAGTCCCTCTCCACTAGGCAGCCGGAAGGATTTCCAGAAGGGGTCTTCCAGTTTCCAGCAAATGCTCGAGTGGAGATGTTTGTTGGTGCTTCAGCGCGTTTTAGTTTGAAGATGTGGGTATGAGTATGAGTCAAAATTGATCAACCCAACAAAAAATATGCTTCAAGGCCAAAAGTCAGCAGCCATTTGTGGGTGCAGCAAATGTATCAGAAGGACTCTCGCCATCCCCATCTGCCTCAGTTCTATCTCCATGCACTGAGTCGTTGACCTTCTATTCCCATATACTGTATGATCCCCATAGCAACCACAAAAAAGATGCCGAAGAGTGTTTCCAGAATGGTATATAGATGTTGTTTCCCCATATTTTCCAAGGGCTCTAACTGTTCTGTCTTTCTGCGGGATTTCTAATATGAAAAAAACTTTATCCCAATATCCAAAAACTGATCGTACCCAGCCCCATCCTATTCCCATACTACAGTATTTCCATCAGGAAAGCTTGGGGATAATGATTGTCCAAATATCCAGTCAATATATATATGTGTGATTATATATATACACACATATGTATGTGTGCATATATTAATTATACATACATACATACATACATACATACATACCTACGTACGTACGTACGTACGTACATACAGACCGACCGACCGACCGACAGACAGACAGACATACAGACATACAGACATACAGACATACAGACAGACATACAGACAGACATACATACATACAGACATACATACATACAGACATACATACATACATATACATATATTCAATAGCCCTTTTGATCGATTTCCAGGCCCATACTATTCCCATACTATTCCCACACGCCATTGGTTACCACTCCTCGGCGCCAGGAGGTTGACCGCTTCGCCAAAGTGCGATGGGAGGTGGCAGCCGTGAGATTACTGAGGTGCGGAGTGAAAATGTCGAACGACTGGTACAGGATGATGGTTGATCTTTGTTGAAATTGAGAATTTATGTGTATAATTGTGTGTGTAATATTGTATATACGTTATTTCTTCATTGATTATCAGAATGGTTGATTTGATGATTGACATTCTGATTGATGTTCTGATTGATATTTTGATTGATGATTGTGATTACCCCTGTTCATGTTGTGGTTGAAAATGGTTGAAGAAATGGTGTGGTGCCAGCGAGGCTGGTAGAATCAAAGCCAGCCTCGAGATATGGCTGCAATGGATGGTCGATTCTCCTAGGTTGATCTCCAAAGGTTCTTGGCGTTTTCTTCCCATACATAAACCCGCTGGGTTTTCCGTGCCAAAAGATATGGAAATGTGTTCCAGATGTGTTCCAGATGTGTTCCAGATGTGTTCCAGATGTTGGATTTTCGGTCTCGCCCCCTTCTGAAACAGGCAGTGGAGTGTTTTTCTATGTTTTTCTTTATCTCCAAATTCTCGGTGATTTGTTCAGAGATGGATTTCTCAGTGCTGTCCCAGCGCTAACGGAATGGGAATGGATCAACACCCTAGTTGCTGATGTCGTCGTTTTTGAATTTGGAAGGCTCCATCATCGTTGTCCCATCAATTTTAACATAAACTGAGGTCAGGTGTCCCGTTTGTTTTAACAAATCCAAATATATCGAAATATCATATTGCTGGTCCCATGATATCCTTTTTCATATTGTTCTATATAACTACATAGTATGTACTTGTATAATGGATACAATATGGTACAATCATTTTTTATCTACTCAAATGTGAATTACATTTAAAAAAAAATGCTCTATAAATGACAGCAAATTGGCCTCCACTTTGGTGCCCGGAGGTTTGGTCCTGGAACTTCGAAGCCGAGTTTCAACAGCTTCTCACCACCATCGGGTCGCCACCTGAGACCTGCAGCATTCTGCAGCTCTCCCCATAGTTTGAAATTGTGAAATCCGAACATCTGTGGCCATAATTTTATCATCTGTATAATAGGTATAATTATGTACAATTAATAGGTATAATATGGTATAATCCCCAAGTTTTATCATCTGTATAATATGTAATAATAGGTACAATCATTTTTAGTCACTTGGTGCCAGGTCTAGAGACGATGTGGCGTCTTGGCCGGATTGCTTCGTGGTTTCCAAAGTAGTTCAGCATTTTGCACAACGATCCAGCGGGAGATGTTGGCAAAGGGCAACGGGATATGTTTGAGTTTTTTTTATAATCCAATGATTCCTCTGGAGGGAAACAGAGGGAAACAGAGGGAAACAAATACCCTCTGGTAATTTAACGTAGCTATTGAAAATGGCCATTTATAGTGAGTTTTCCCATTAAAAATTGTGATTTTCAATAGCTACTTTAAATTACCAAAGGGTAATCCAATGTAAACATTGATGGGATGAAGAAAAGCAAGAAGAAGCAACACGAATTGCACGCACCAGAAAAATAACTGGGTGTCTGATTGGGGGAAGGTGTGGCCAAGGGTCAAGTGAATGGTACCCACATGTTTCCACGATGTAGTCACCCCCTTCCAAACGGGTAGTGAAATGTAGTGGAGTGTAGTGAGATATCTTTGGATGAAAATATCCACTCGGTCCAAGGTCAACTATCTTTTTTACATGTCGCACACATGGAATGAATAGAGTCCATTGCACTCCAATCCATCGCATGCCATGTGTCACTGGAGTGACATGGATTGGTTACCAGAGGTGCTTGCGATGGACACTGCGACTGGGCAAAATGTCATGCCTCTGCGCTGTTGGAGTATGCCGGATTCATCAGTGATTCTGACGAGAACCCAAGTTGGGGTATGGATCAAAGTTTGGGAACTTCTCCCAGATGTTGGTAATTCATGGTACCCTCTGGTAAACTAACGTAACTATGGAAAGATCCACCATTTTTAATGGATAAATCCACTATAAATTGCTATTTTCAATAGCTATGTTAAATTACCAGAGGGTAATTCGGCTACCAACAGTTCCTGCCCAGTGCGGTCAAGTTCTGCTCGGACGAGGAATTCGCAGGCTTCCTTCGCGAGGAGAAGCAGTTTGCCAAACCGCTGGTAAGGTCGAGCTGCAATGTTTGTCATGGTCGGCGCGGGGTTGTTTCTCTACATCCAATGAGCACCTGAAAAGAGATCTAAATATGGATATGTCATGATATGTCATGATATGTCATGACATGTTTAGCATTTGCTTGTAGACAAATGCGTGAAATGCATATATATTATAATAATTATACATTATGAATCATATTACATTTAGATACATTTAGATACATTTAGTACATAACTCTAGCTGACTAAAAGTTGTGCTCTTCTTGGTGACATCTCCCCCAGATTCCCCCAGTTTTTCAACGCTGCCATAGCAGCTCCCACCTCAGGTATGCAGCACTTCGCCAGAACTGCGACCATTTACGGTTTCGGAACCCAGACTGCCTTCGTTGATGTCAAATGGCTATGCATTGATTCATGCAGAGGGGGGGATACAAATTCTGGAGCTGTTTCAAGGCGGAAAGCAATTACCCCTGCGTCAAAGGCCAATTCAACTTGGCATTTCTGTCGCAGATGCTGACGGCAGACTGCGCGGGACAGCCCTTTCTTGACGTGCGCAAAGAAAGCCTGAAATGGTGATGCTTGCAGCGTGCTCACCAAATCGAGTTTGCATGATCTCATGTGATGAGTTTGAGTTTGCCTTCAAAACGATGTGGCTAAATGGCTCAAACATGGGGCACGAATGGACCCACAACATTGATCATTGTTAGGTATTTATTTGTATTTGCCTGGCTTTGCCCATCCGAAAATGATGTGTTCGTGGCTCTTGTTTCATCTGACGCAGGACTTGGTGCTTCAACCTTCTCTTCAATGTTGCAAGCTCAGTGGCACCAGGTTGGAGCTGGTACCAGGGCTGACCTGTTCTCCAACCTGGCACGCAGTTGAGGTTTGGACAGACCTCTACTCGGAGGCAAAGGGGTGTTCTTGCACTGGCACAATAGGACCTTAGCTTCACACATGAGGTGAGAGCAGAGTCTCTTTCACGTAGCAACATACTGAATGTATCTGTCGGACTAGTTCAGCTGTGACGCAAATGTGATATCCAGTCATTGCGTAAGATTGAACGAACAAAACCGTACTCATCCTCGTTATGATCATCATATCTTCTTCACTGTGCTCCAATCTGTTTCTTGGTCGGCTTGGGATGTCCCCATGACAGCCCGCTCTTTGTCATCATCGCGTTATGGTCATCTCGTGTGGCAAACCCAATCTATTTTCAGTACTCCAGTTGTAAGTCCCCTCTCATACCCTGCACATACTTGGGATGGTTGAGATAGTGCATCCCCTTTCACGGTTGAGAAGTGTGCATCGCTTACAGGGGAAATGCCCAGCTATGTTATGTGCTTTCAATAATGACTCCTATATACTATATATATATAGTAATATAATATATTACAGTATATAATATAATAGTATATATATATATATATATATATATCTCATTGTCATTGTCATGGATTGGCCCATTCATGGTGTTTGTCATTGTGTATCCCTTCAACCCAAGAACAACATAGAACAACTCAATAACCACAATGAATCATAGATGGCCCATAGGTACAGGAAACCATCATGAATGACTGTTTACAACCATAAAGAATCATAAAAAGCCACGAAGGCCAGGATGAAACATCTATAACGATAAATGGTGATTCATAGACTATCCGACTATCCCCAAAAAGGTTGATTCATGATTGGTTGAATATTTGTATCCCTCTATGAATATATAATCATAAAAATCACCATAGAATAAGCATAAATCACCATAGAATCACCATAAAATCACCAGGAAATCACCATAAAATCACCATAAAATCACCAGGAAATCACCAGGAAATCAGCCATCTACTCCTCCAGGCCTCGATGAATTTCTTGGCCGCCGCGGGCTTGGACTTCACCCGGCACGCTGAGGAGGGCATCGAGCCGGTGCGGATGCCCCGGGGTCATGGTGAGGACGGAGCCATTTAAGGCGAAAGCCCCATATAAATGGTGGTTTAGTGGGATTTCATGGTGGTTTAATATGGTTTAATGTGATTTAATGGTGATTTAATGGTGATTATAGGGGTTTCATCAACCAAAAAACAGGGTTGTTAGTGGATATACCCTCTGGTAAATTAAGAGTTTGCGAACTGGAAAATCAGCATGTTGAATAGGTAAAGTAACAAACTAAATGGGCCATTTCCAATAGCTACGTTAAATTACCAGAGGGTAAGCCATGTTAAGCTATTAGATGCTATTAGATATTAGCATGATCTAAGGATGTCTAAGTCATATGAAGTAATATTAAGTAATACGATTTCAAACTGGTTTGCTGGGGGAACGGTAAACGGCTGAAATATTGAGGTCATTTTATATCACATAAGCGACCAAGAAACTTAATTTTATTCGAAAGGATTTCAAGTTGGCTACTTCAAATCATGATTTCTCGTCCAAATCTGGTTGGTGGTTTCAACCATTTTTTTGTTTCCATAATATATGGGAGAATCCTTCCCATTGACTAATATTTTTCAAGATGGTTAAAACCACCAACCAGAAATGATTCCGTTTATATACAATCTGGTACAGTAATCAAACATGGTTTGGGGGCAGCGGGGTGAGGTGCTGGAAATGGGTGGATTGATGATGAATTTATGGGACATGTTTGATGAATTTATGCGGATGTATGATAAATGTATGGGCTTGTTAGATGATCTAAGTAACAAACATCAGGATTTGTGCGATGATTCAATGATCCAAAATGATGTTTGGAGATGGCTATTGGTTGGAATGTTTCGTTAGTTTAAGTAGTTTAACCGGATATCAGCAAGAAAAGTGATGGGGCGTAACCATACATTATCACCTTCATGGCTGGTAGAAATGTTGGTCCGTCCCAATTTCGACCCGTCCCCTTAGGGCCATTTCTTGATTGGGATGCTCTGGGTAGGCAACCAACAGTATTGTCAGTTGATCATACAGTGGGTGAAACGCTGAAACGGTGAAACATGTCGGATCATTTCCCCCATTGATTCGCTAGAAGTTGACGATACTTCAGACATGTTCAGACCATGTTTGAGTACAATTTTGATCAGATGGATCAGTCAGCTATGTTTGTTTGCGGGTTTGAAACCCCTTGATCCATGATCCACGCTTGATTGTTCAGAAGTTCATTAAGTTTGAGCCCTGGACAAAAAAAAAACAGGTCCATCCTCGGTATCCTGATGTCTGGTAGTCCCCCTACAGACATCTACAGACCACAAAGAAATTGCTAGATTTTGGGGATCCCAAAGGGTCTCGATGTTTCACTATTATGGTTGGTCATATTATTTGGTCATATTTGGTCATGTGAAGTGATATCCACATTAATATCCACCATTAAAATATCCATAAATGGCAGATTTAAGGGTATGGGTCAATACCCAAAAAGATACATATTTTTAGTGGGTTATTCACATCCATTTTAACCCAGCTATGACTTGGGGTTCACGGCACGGTACCAGGGTGCCATGACCCATAGCCATTTCAGTGAACTTTGGTGACAAATCTCGGTGCTGTCAGGGCACCATCGGCCGGAGGCTTCGGGCCTCGACCTTGGGAGGCAGCGGTTGACATCACAAGACGGGACCGGGACAGAACGATGGCTTTCCGTAACATGTCACCTCTGTCTAGGCATATGGTGTCTGAAAATGTTGTGTAGCCCTAAAGCCAATGGTTTTGCTGATCATTATCCCTATTAAATGGCTACTGTATTTGTTTGGGAATATACCCTATTTTCAGACAAACCCATATGTATTAACAAGTGTTAACATGTCATGATATGTCACGGACAGGATCACAGAAAATGTTGAAAAACATGGAGACAGCCGACAGGCGGGGCATCTAAACACCGTTGGGTCACCTTCCAGGGGGCCTATGACTTCGGGTGCGCCTGTGATGGTCATGGAACATGACATGGCACACAGATCTGGATGAGAAAAGGGAATATGTGATTAGGTATGGCTCAAGTCTTGATCTGAGATGAAAAATGGTAAGGGATGAAATAAAAAGATCTACCATTCCAATCTATTCTATACTGTATGGACCAGTCTGGATCTATTTTTCACTGTGTGTATGGATCCAGACAGTGGATGTCTGTCTAGCCATTCCACGACCTCTGAGAGGTACATGCTCCGTCTTCTGACTGGTCGGCGACTGCCTGCAAACCTGTCGTACTTTGAGGACATCTGAATTGTCGTGATCAATGGATTGGTTGAAGGGAAAGCTTCCAGGCTTGGCCCCAAAATTTTGATTCGAAAAATCCATGGTTTCCTGTAGATGTTCCTGAAAAACCAATCCATTGTCTTGAGTTCCTGATCCTAATCGAGTGGTATTCTGGTCAATGTTGACCGAATGATTGGATCGTCTGACAGATTGTGCGTACCTTGAGAGCGCTCCTTTCCGTCAACTTGCTCTTGATGATAGCAGCTCATGGCAAGATGCGGCAAGAGGGGGAACGCGATGCTCTTCGGACATGTGTACTGTGGCGATTTTAATTTGCTGGGTGGAAAGGTGAGAAGACTGTGCACAAAGCTCAACATCTGAGCCAAGAATTGTTTGTTCGCCCTTCATAGCGGGGCGCACATCCCGTGGTCAATGCGGAGTATGTTATGTGTAAGAAAGAAACCCAGTTGTAGGGAAACCGGTTCCTTAGGCAATGCATGCCCATACAATGATAATCAATTATTATCAATTATATAACTTAACTATGTATTTATGATTATTTATGTGTTTTATATATATATATATATCAAATATACTCGTATGTACATATATATATATTATTATACATATATATATATATATATATATACATAGATATAGATGTGGGTGTGTCTGAAAATAGAAGTACCGAAAAAATATCTGATATAGTTTCCCAATGACCAGTCCTTTTTGCTCATCAAGTGACGAGCTTCAGGAGCTGCAAATCAGCTACTTCCCCAACCGCTACGAGTTGGTTCCTGAGGGCATCATTCCGTGGACATTCCATGATCTCATGGGATTTGGCGGACGGATGACCACAATGAATCCGAAAACTATCCATAACTATCCCATGTTTGTTGAGTCCCATGTGTGTTGATGGACTTAAGTATGATTATCTCATTCATCACACATAACCTGACCTCGGCACTTTTTTGTGTTGCTAATATATATATATAGATAGATAGATATATCTACCATAGTTACTGTACCCATGAATATCCCATGTTTGATCACTAAACCGCCATGTGTCACTAGTCTTGATGGTTGGAAGCCACATAACTTGACCCATGGCACCACGGAAATCCCTGAGGCTTCGAGACGAGCTTCCCAGAGGCTCCTTAGACAGCCTCCTACGGGAGTTTGGTCGGGCACCAAGTGATCGTCGGGCCTTACCTGGGTGATAGAAACCACCCATGACTGGGAATGGTTTATATATTATATTATATTATATTATATTATATTATATTACATTATATTATATTGTATTATATTATATTGTATCATATTGTATCATATCATATTGTATCATATTGTA
>Ga0126342_10005048_pt1 | contig 22831 bp, 18 predicted proteins | sample Cyp1metagenome_FD_92528 | JGI IMG/M metagenome (GOLD analysis project Ga0126342, IMG submission 92528) | Coral microbial communities from Lord Howe Island, Old Settlement Bay, Australia - Cyphastrea 1 metagenome | ecosystem: Host-associated > Invertebrates > Cnidaria > Coral ...
ATACCCCCCAAGTTTACCATATATCATTATTGTACAAACGTGTGGTAAGCGATGGGACCTTCCCAAATTTGTGAATGTCCTTTCCGTGAACCTAGGGTTTTCACAATCGCTCATATATGTATGGTGCATATATATATATATACAGTTATTATGAATGATTATGTAAAACCAATATACTATAGAATCCCCGCAAATCGCTACTGGTGGTTGGCAACGCTGGCATCGGGGCAGGAGAGGCTCAATGGAAGCAGTTCGAACAACGGCGCCACCGTTCGGGGTCCACAGCAGTTCAAAGGTAAATGGGCCAAAAGTGTTTGGGTACCCCATTCAAGTACATGGAATTATAAGTGGATATGATAAGGGATATCGCAGGATAGTATGGATATGATGTGGAGACTGTAATAATATGTAATAGAACTATTATAAAGTATTCATCCGTTGGAATAATTCATGATATGAGGTGAACCTCACAGTGAAACGGGTTTTCAAAAATGGGAGTATCATCAGGATTTAACCAGCAAATCATGGATCGTTACTAATAGGATATTAACACATATGAACTGGTCAACCAACTGGATGGGTGTTTAGTACTTCAATCTTTTGCGATATATATATATAGTTATATTATAGCTGAGATTTTTTTCTACCCAGCTAAGAAATTGTTCTTTTCTAGGGTATCTAGGATTGACACGAGAATAAGGTTTCAGACAAGCCGGAAGGGCCCCCCCTCTGCAGCCCCATCAAACTCTATTTGAATTGCAGGCTATTAAAATGGTATGTCCAGAAACAAGGATTTCGCGAGCGAAATTAAGTGGGAAAACAATGGCTAAATAGTGGATTTCCGGGTACAGTACTTGATTTCTGGACAAATCCATACACCATCAAATATAGCGGGAGACATGAGTTTTCAATTCCAGGGATTTTAGGGTAATTAATTAGATGCAACTGACTGCACAATGGTATCAATAGCAGGCCATACAGATTGAAAGCCAGTATACACCTTGCACTCACATGTTTGGTGATAAATAATATTCCCGTTATACGTTTTGTATTTTGAGAACATGTGCATTGCAATTCGCGACTGCTACTGTAATGGTTATATGGCACTTGTTTAGGTGTTTGCCTTGCTGTTGCTTTGATACTCAGAATTATCGCTGATCTCACCATTTTCTATGCCCTCTTTTTCCTCACTTCACATCCTTCGACACGGTGTAAGTTCGTGTGAGTTGTTGCCCTTTTGTTGTAGTTTCACGTATCATCATATGTGTTGGTCTGAAAATACGGTCCCTCCCTTAAATCCCATGGTCTAGAGCTTCATTTTATTTCATTTTCCCCAGACTTAAGACAGTTATATTTTATGGTTATCCCCGTTTCAGACACAGCCATATCCTCAATTCACGAAGCTACCCCCGGCGGGTTTCGTTTCAGACCAGGAATGAAGCCTCCGGAGCTCTTTGATGAATCCCTGGCGAAGTCCTTTGGTGAAAAAAAACGACCAGAGGTCGTGTGCAGGTGGAAACCATACTGGTAATGTTCTGGTATCAATATGGGGAATAATATGAAGCAGTTAAACATCTGTTTTTTTGGGGCAATTACAGTATCATAGTAGTAACTGGGGATGGTTTGTAGTTGTATCCTTGTACTTGGAACCCATGATTGGGATTTCAGTTTTTGGGTGGTGATCATGGGGATAGTTTACTTGGAATTTAATCATGGGGATATAGCTGGTAACTATTGGAAAATGGGGATGCATAAGTGGAGAATCAAGGTTTTGGTTCTTGGGTAGTGACATCTAGTAACTACTGGCGATTTTTTATTATGTGGATGTAACTAGTAATTATGATTATGGTTGCTGACATACCATGAAATGTACCCCAAGTTGCCGACTATGATTCAATGCTGTCTTGTTCAATGAGAATGATGTGGATTTAGCTGTCATTTAGTATCATACTTCAACTACTGTACATTGAACTAAATCTAAATGACACTTTTTTCAGATGGTAAGTAGGGGAACAAGTTTTTCTTGTTGTATTGTTAAGTGTATTGTTCGGAACATGGTTGCAGCTGCACTGATCAGACATAGCCATCATCGCTTCAGGTGTCGCAGAGCCAGGATCATGGTAAGATATAGTACTGATTCATTGATGGTTCGTTGGTAAGATATAGTAGTGATATATCTATAGTTGATGTTAGATGGCTTCAGAAAGTATCATAGATCTATCATTATATATATATATATATATATCTACCTAGATGACTCTGTATAATCTACCCAGTAGTTTGCGCAACTTTTTCTACATCTGAGTAGCGTTGGTTGACGTTTTTCAGATCCGTTTTCAGTCACTGGCTCGCCGGGTTTTAGGGCCAGATGCAGAAAATGATTGCCAGAAGGTATCCCCTGTTTGACCTTTAAAAAGGGCTATGGATGGCTATGGATCAATACCTAATATACCTATATGAAATATATGAAATGCTGCTTAAAAAAGAGATGAACATGCAACAAGAAAAACGAGCGAAGTTTGATCTTCAGGGGTACATGAGGGAAAACCCATCCCCATATGGGAATCTCTGCATCAACATCTATGATGTTGCATTGCCATGAATGTTACTTGAATATAATTCAGCTGAACTAGCAACCAGTGAGAAAATATGGCTATAGCATATTGTACTGCCATTTCTATAGATTTGACCATGACTTAATGTTGATGCGAAAATATCATGGCTACTCCATGTTGTGTCTCTGGTGGCGCAGCGTTCAAGGTACGAAAAATACGACCATTTCCTGGCTTCAGCTCAGAGTCGCTCGTTTTTGGCAGTGGCGCCACTGCTGCTTCTGCAGATGGGTGATCAATAATGTGGGTAAAACAATGCCATAAATCACCCATTCGGGAATGATTTATAGAACCTATGAAAATGCTGATGACTGGGGGATGGTTGACTATTGTTTTACCCACATGATTGACAATCAAATCGTGGTGACAATGTAGGCGAAGAACACAAGTGAATATGTCCCGCAGTGGTCAGTGGTCAGGTTGTTCGGGGCTTGAGATGATCGAGGTCTTTGTTGAAGGGCAGGGGATCATCCAAAACAAAAACCATCAAAGAAATATGAAAAATGAAGAGGAGACCCACAGATATAAGTTCATCTAGAAACCCCTGTAGATCTATCTATATAACACTGTTCAACCTCAGATAATGATAGATAATGTGGTAAACCCAATGCCATAAACCTTCCCCAAAGACTTACCATAAATGGATTGTATAAACTCATGCCCAAATTGTAAGTTTATGGCATGTGGGTTACAACATTAACATGTGTTGAATACCAATAGACACCACTCCACGTCAGTGGCTGCCACTCTTCATGCTGCTGCACTCGTCTTTAGGTGAGCTAGCTTCCGCCAAAGTGCGGTTGGCAAATGGCCACCCTGGGTGGCAAGGCGACAGCTCGGGGTGGGATGGTGCTTGGCACGTTGGCAAACAATCAGGAAGAGTTCATGGATTTCTTATTGAGATGTCATTGGGTTTGACCATCAAAACCCATCAAAACCCATCCAAAACCCATCCAAGCCCATCCAATAGAGGAAGCTCCTGTGGTTACTCTGGTTTTGACCATCCAGATATAAGGTGTTACCTGGTAATTTAACATAGCTATGGAAAATCACCATGTTTAATGGGAAAATCCGCTATAAATAGCAATTTTCAATAGCTATTTTGACATAACCAGAGGGTACTGATTGTTCCTGCAAATTCTCCACTTCATCAGCAAAAGTGCTGGTGTCGCCGGAACCGATGGATCATAATCCCCACCATTTTGTGATGGCGTGGATGGCTTGAAACAGCAGTCAACGTAGGTGGGCGATCAAAACGATGATGTAAATAAATAAAAAACACTTAAACTTCGGATAAGAGTACAGTAATAAACAAAAAAGGACTTTACCATGATTTCTATGCGCGGCCAACCTAAACCTGGTGTTTTTTTTATTGGTGATATTTCGCCGCTAGAAGGTGAGGGTGTAATGATTTGACCAACACATTGTTGGATCATTTTGGTTCCATGTTATTTCATACCTTATGATAGGCAACCGCAGCAAGATTGACCTTTGCGAGTTATTACGCTTGGCCAGATATTATCGTGATTATATTGTATTACCCTCTGGTAATTTAACATAGCTATTGAAAATTGCCATTTATAGTGGAATTTCCCATTAAACATGGTGATTTTCCATAGTTACGTTAAATTACCAGAGGGTATATGTTATTGTATGATATTTAACCAGCAAGATAGAATTCAGCCGAAAAAATATTCAGCCAGGTTGTTTGGTGTCATTCCTCACCAATTTGCCTTTGCAAAATCACTGAGCAGGTCATGTGTTTCCCCATTTGCAATTCATAGAGCTTGATTAAATGGGGAAAAACAGCTTCAGCCAGATGCACGCACTCACTGGATTTGGAAATGAAAAACTCGGATACTCCCAATTCACTACATAAAAAATGGTTTCTGGTCATTTTCTCCCACTCAAATTGGCAATATGATAACATATGTGGTTATATGTCAAGTTGGTTATATATCCCATTAAATCTCCATTATATCTCATTAGACCCCAATAAAGCTCGGTTAATGTGGTAAAACCCAATGCCATAAACCATCCCCAAACACTTGCAATTTTTAGCCATGTTTTATGGGTGGGATTCGAACCATCCCCAGTCATGGTAGTTGTTTATGGTAGCCAGGGTTTGCCACATTTTCGTACCCCATTTGCGTGTTCTCTGCCTGAAAGTTGATCCATTTCTCTGCCGCAGGTTTCGACCCACCAGTGGAAGAAGGGGACCAAGGCAGGAGACTTTGGATTCACAGCAGCGAAGGTTTCAGATGACCCCCCGAATCAATGGTGGCAAAATACCATCAGAAATGATGGTAAAATACCATGAATACCATGGGATTTCAGTGGGATGGTCTGGGATAAAACCGTGGAGATGGGTTTAGCTGTTGGAAACGGCCAGGAATCGATAGAAACTGCGATAGTTTTCTGGTTGATGTTTCATTCCCAGATTCGATTGAAGGGAACACTTGCAGGAAGCCCCTTCTTTAGTAAGAACCAGTGTTTCCCGTATTTTCTTATGCAATTCTTTTGATTTACCCTCCGGTAAACTAACATAGCTATTGAAAATCACCATTTTTAATGGGAAAACTCACTATTTCTATGGCCATTATCCATAGCTTTTTGTTAAATTACCAGAGGGTATGTTTATTTTCTTATGGATCCTTTGACTTATGGATTGAATCCATGCTAAAAACCTTTGACGAGTTGTATAAGTTATTTGGATGAGATTGGCAACGGTTGTTACATGAAAAACACGGGCACCAGCGTGCCAGGGTCCGTCTGAAATATATATATATATAACTACATATAATATATATATATATATATATACGTAACTACATATAATATGTGTATATATATATAATACCCAAACTGATGATTTCTCATGTTCCCGATTAAAAGTTTCCATAAACTGGAGGATTTGGAGGTATCCTCCACCCGCAGTCCCCAGCTCTGTATTTCCAGGCAGTGACGCTCCGGAGGAGGCATGCGGTTCGAACCAATGGCGAGAAATGGTTAACAAACAACGGTGATCCATGGGAAATGATAGTCTGGTTGGTGGTTAATAGTGATGGTTAATAGTGGTTTTCATAGGGTATAAACCAACAACAATGGGAATATGATGGTTATGATACTGGTTGGTGGTGACTGGAAGATGGCTGGATTACGACTTTCCATATATTGGGAATTTCATCATCCCAACTGACCAACTCATATTTTTCAGAAGGGGTAGGTCAACCACCAACCAGTAGTGGTTTGGAAATTAAGGAGGATTAATTGGAATAAACATGAATACACTTATAATTTCCCATTAATGATAGTGATTTTTACGGGAACTTAAGGAGGATTTTCATGGGAATAAACTTCGGCAATCCATCATAGCTGTTTGGGAAACCACCCATAAAGGTTTCAGTGGGATTTTATCATCGAACTAGGGAGCCATTGCCATGAGTGATTAGTAGAGAGGGTACATAATCTATATAATGAATCATAAAGGTATACATTGTAACCGTTGCAACTGTGCCATTGCTGATTAGATTGATTAGATATCGGCCATCTTACCAGAGCCGGATAGAGCCGGTTTTTTAAGGTGTTATCCCTATGTATCTACGCTACATTGTTGGTTGTGGTTCATGTAGGTTCGAAAATTCAGATTTTCCTGTATGTTGGTAATTGTTCAGACACCCACCAGTGTTGCTTGCTATCAATAATTCTTGTGAAAAACTCGTTGTGTGGCTTACTAAACTGCACAGAGACACACATGTTGATGCTCAACCACAACCAACCTGGAGGAACCACCCAAAAGATATGAAAATAAAGATCAAAGACGATCAAAGCAAAATCCCACGGAAAATCAGCGATACATTTGGTGGAGGTTACTACATGTTACTACAATAAAAATGGGTGGTCTATTCCTTTTTTGTGGCTGTAAAAGCCCGAACGATGATCAAACAAGACTTCTGACATCGATTCTGGGTTCATTTGGGATATTTGGGCGCTGTGTCAAAACAGGAACTCTGATGGATGTTGGGATTTTCATGGAGTTTTCTGTATGTTCACCTAGCCATATGACCATTTTTAGTTGGTGTTGAACTCCCAAAATCATCCAGATATCAATATCCGGTCGATTCAACTCTGTTACTTTTGTCCAAGATCAGCAGTATAGAATCCTTAATGGCTAGGGAGATCCTCACTAAACCTCCAGATGGAGCACTAAAGAAAATATCAGAGCCAAATTCCAGGTTTTTCCAAAGATCCACAATCTGGCGGTTGTGCTCTATCCCCCATGACCAAAATGCTCTAAACTGTTCAAAAAAATGGCAGATTCACCCCACAATGACCTAACTGGCGTTGCCAGGTGTTCGATGATGATGCGTCTGCCTGGCATGTCCAGAAATTTATAGGGATTGCAGCCGAAGATGTGGATATCTACCCTCTGGTAAACATACAAAAAGCTATTGAAAATGGCCATGGAAATAGTGGATTTACCTATAAAAAATGGTGATTGTCCATAGTTATGTAAACGTTTACCAGAGGGTAGACAACATTTTGGGATAAAATAGGGAGATATTTGGATGTAAATCCATCAATGTATATGGGTTTGCCCAGAAATATCTAGAATATGATTGAAACACAAAAGGAACATGCTCTACATAGATGGTTGATGTTCAATGCTTCATATGATTTGAATTTAACTCTTGAAATATTGGTCATATGGGTTTCTCCAGAAATGGAGATGTTATAACCCTTAAATTTATCATAAGCTAATGGGAAAACTATGATGAACCACGGGATGGAATGGGAAACCCAATTTTCAGATACCCTCTGGTTATGTCAAAATAGCTATTGAAAATGGCTATTTATAGTGGATTTTCCCATTAAAAATGGTGATTTTCCATGGCTATGTTAGTTTACCAATGGAGAGCGATGGGGGCTCTAAGACGATCCGTCGGACAGTCGGACATGATGAAATCACTGGAGCATCCACCAACGTGTTTGTCGCGCTTGTTCTGCTTGTTCTCGTGGGCAGGGATTCTTGGCCGAGTTTACTTGGTACCCGGCCTGGTAAACAAACAGTTTGCTATTGAGAATGGCCATTGATCGAAATAGTGGATGACTACCCAGCAACAGAAAATGGTGGATCTTTCCATAGTTATGTAAACGTAGGTTTACCAGGCCGGGTATTATTTTTGCCCCGTTCATCCCTTATTTTTGTCTGTTCCATGGGCTCCCAACAAATCACAAGGCAAATCTCTGGGGACAGCACTGTCTGGCTGTTGGGGAGTTGGTAGATCGGTCTGTTCCATGAGGCGACGGTACTTTGCACTTTAGGAGACTTGAAGAAGTGTATACAACATATACAACATGTCCAATAGAACTGAACGTATATCTAGGATTATTTGGGCATACATGTGTGTGCATACACAATCATACACATATGAGCATGAAACCGGTCCATTTACATACAGTCAAGGAGTAGTCTATATGTTTATACACGTGCATGACAGTCAAGTTTGGTTTAGTCGCTTCACCGATGTATATACATAATCGTTGTTTCTGTACCTATGAGATATTAGTCATGAGAGCACAAAAAGACGTATCATCAGCTATACACATATATATACATATATATATATGTAATATATTATATCCGTGATGGTCAATACTATATAGATTCATTTTTGCTGAGCATTGTGGATTTGTCTGTGCCCTCCTGTAAACTGAGCATTGATCATTTTCCCGCGGACACCGGAGCTTTTCCAATGTGTTCCACATCTTTTTGTTTGTTTACCCTAGGATATTCGATTAGATCTCATACTGGTTGGTGGTTTGGAACATTTTGAGTTTTCCATATATTGGGAGTGTCATCATCCCAACTGACTAATATTTTTCAGAGGGGTGGAAACCACTAACCAGCATATAATCCATATAGATTCCCATGAAATCACCCCATGACATCCGTGTTTTTGATGGATCCATGGACTGTTCTCATCCAATTTGCTGCGATTTCCGGATGTCGTCATGTCCTCGCTGCGGGGCTTTGCCCTTGCAGCTGGCCATACCCGGGGGTTGAGGATGAAACGAGGATGGCGTGATAGATTTGGGTTGGGAATGAATAGAATAATGGGGATATCATTGGGAAGATGGTCATAGTCATAGGGTCATTTTTAGCATCATATAAGATCACATAACCAACGTCGAAAAACTTCATATGATCTTTGAGTGTCAACGGGGTGCACCCCGAAAAGGCGTTAATTTTTAATATGTAACATCATGATAAACCAATACAAAGCATCATATATGGTGGTATCCTATTCACAGACAAACCCATTTGATAGTGGTGATGGTGATGGTGATAAAAGTAATAATAGTAAGTCATTATTGTTGTGCCATCAGTTGACATCTAGTTGTGGTGTTGTTCTTCGTTTGATTTTTGCGGCCATTATCATGGTTCACGTTGACATTGTTGCTGCTCTTGTTGGTGTGTTTGTTGGGAAATGATGCATTGCTGCTTGGTGGTTTGGAACATTTTGTATTTTTCCATAGATTGGGAATAATCATCCCAACTGACTACTGTAATATTTTTCAGAGGGGTAGGTCAACCACCAACCAGATTGTTTTTTCAGCGTTTACATAGTCTACAGAAGTCTACAGTCTGCAGTTGAACAGTTCAACCTTGGGCAAGTCAGCCATATCCCCGCTGATGAGATCCTGTAGTTTTGCTGCATGTCGTTGTAGCAGTCATATCCTCTACAAAGGACATGGTATCCTCGCACATACCAGTGGAACAAATACATTTGAGATGAACTGAGACCAGATATGTGGTATCAATTGACCATTCTGTAATTACTCTACTGATCTAGTCGTAGTCTTTTGTCAAGTAGGCCTCACCAGATAGTCTCCCTGGTATGCTTGGTGAATCTTGCCATGTTGTTGCTTGTCACTCCATCATACGTTGTCATGATACCCATGGTGCACAAATATAGTTTTTGGTCGTAGCAGAATCATCCCTGAAATTCACTAAGTATGTTTCTTAGTTACAACTACCCCATCAATCCCCATTATACACAGATGTCAATCGTGTAAGAATAGATACACTTAATCAGTTAATCCATGTGCCATTACCATCCCCCAAAAAATCGTCGTTTTCATGGAGATTCAACCACCCCTTATCTAGGTGACCCCGGTGGCCCTCCCCAATCGTAGATGGTTTAATCTAGTCAGTGGCCATTTCAGGAACCTAAATTGGAGGTACCTACCATATATAAGGCCTATATAAGGCCTATGTAAGGGAATATCCCCTCAAAATATGGTCTTATATGGTACAGTACCTCCATTTTAGGTTCCTGAAATTCCCATTGATCTAAGTTTAATCCACCTTTTTCCATTGAACTGGCGGTTAACAAAAACAACATACCACAGTTGTGGGATTTTTTTACATCCATGTGCCAGCTGGTTATGGTATTATTCCGCCGTACCAGGGTATTGGCCAATGGTGGTATCAGTTGTGAAAACAGTAGCTGTTTTGATGTTAGGCGACCAGGCTTTTGATGGCCCGGCTTTTGATGGCCATAAAAATGGCGTCTGTACATCCCATGGCCAAGACATTTCAGGTACACCCAAATATCATGTAAGAATGTATTCCTATTCATATGTCATATATATATAAGATCCCTCACATTATACTAGTAAATTCTCACTATACCACCATTTCTTGGTTATTCCCATTAATTTAGGCCTTATAAATGGTAGGTACTAATCGATAATTGAAACGGTTCCTTATATATGGTAGGTATTACACGTAGGCCTTATAATGTGATGTAATGGTTCGTAAGCAATATTATGATAGGTAACCTTGATATTACTCATCAATGTAGGTACCTTATTACCCATTACATGGTTCCTAAAATTTAAATGATTTAATGGATAGTTACCATTGATGATTACCTATCATTACTTATTACCTTTGATCGATAATTGAAATGGTTCCTGAAATGGCCATTGATGATTTGTTGAGTGGCCGCAGGCTCCCTCTCCGCACGTTATCTGCTGGGCGATGCCCTTACCCAGCGATGCATTGAGCGACGGCAGGCCAGGGATGTTCACGTTAGGGAAAACTGGATAGCTAAGTTGGTTAAGTATGGTTTATGGATGTTATAACTAAGTTAACTAAGTAGATACGATCCAGTTTTCCCACTAAGAAATACATAAGTAAGTTGATATTTCGTTTATGGTAGATGGTAGCTAAATGACATGTTAATAACTAAGGTAACTCATTGTTAACTAATGTTTATGGTAGATATATCTATAGTCAATGGGGCTTAATAGTCCGAAATAAGAGTTTCGTGGGCATGTCACCAGCATTGACAAGAGGAATTGTTTCCAGAACTACCTTCAACATGATTTACGCAACAACACTGTATTTTATCCAAAAACCCTGTGAATTTAACCATCACGAGCTGTGATTGAACTGGCAGAATGGACAGTTCATCCTTGCAATAAGTATAACATGTTTTGGTCCGGAGTGGTGTGACTTTTACGCAAGATCATTCATGTTTCTTCACAACTCAATCCTCAATCCATTCCAAATTCAAACTAGGGATCTCTAGAGCATCTACTGCATCTCCAATTCTTAGATTCTTATTGAATCCTTTTTTTCTCCATTAACCCTCCACTTAGAAGAAAACTCCCACATGTTCAAAAATCCACATGATTCTCCATTGCGTCTACGGAGAGAAAAGCCTTCATCATCATTATTTCCATAGAAATCTCCACAGAAACAGATGAGTTTGGTGATGGTGAATATGATCACTAGTAATTACCAAAAGATACAAAATAGCCCTATAGTATAGAAATCCCCATGGTTTTTCTTCGTTTCCCCTGACTTTTGAATCCAGGCGCACGACCTGCGTCGAGCCCTTCTCTTCGGCAGCTTTGGTGCCACCATGGGAGGCCCCGCCTATCTCTTCTATGTGCCGTGGCAAGAAATCCCATGGGGATAAATGTCATATATATGTATATATGTTTTTGCCAACATGGGAAATCAATAAATAATACTGTGCCACCATTATAAATGTTCCCAACATAAACGTACATTCACTTGGTAACAATATATAATAATGTTGGCAAAACAATGATAAGCCATCCCAAATTTCACCATGTTTATAGGTGGTATGGTTACCATTCCCAGTCATGGGTGGTTTATGACATTGTTTTAACCACATTATAATTGAATACAATGGGAAATTGATCTTTGTGGGGATAGAAGTCAATGGGAAAGTCATGGGGATTTTTTTTAGATATACTAACATCAGGGGGTGGAGATTTATATGTCCTGTGTTGGGAGATTTTGAAGGCCAGAATAAGTTGGGCGATGTGAAACATTTGGACATTTACCAATCCCTGATCAACCAACATATACATACACATATATATATATGGGAATATAATGGGAAGTTGATATCCCTGAGGATAGAATGGGAATATCATCGAGATATTAATGGGAAATATCACCGTGGGGTTTCCCATGATTGTCATTCAAGCCCGTTTTTGAACATGAACAGCACGGGAATTAATTTATATATATACCCTCTGGTGAACCAACATAACTATGGAAAATCACCATTTTCAATGGGTAAATCCACTATCTCTATGGCCATTTTCAATAGCAAACTGTTAAATTACCAGAGGGTATATCTAGTCATGAGTCGTGGAGTAGATCGAAGATGGAAAAGTCGAAAAGTCTTCAATGGGAACTCTGTTCAGAATCCAGTTCAGTCTATCTACATCTACAGGAGGAGCCAGGAATCGTCGGAATCGGGACTGAACTGAGCCCCAGAATTGCCTGAATCCATGGTGAAGCACCAAGGAAAATCCATTGGGGTGGTGTGAAAATATCTACAGTAATGTTGTTCATCGACTTAGTGTAGGGTCATTAGAGTTTATCAATTTATGCTGGTTCTGATATGTTATAATTTAAGTATTATTGGAGCTATGTTTTCAGGCCTCAAATTTATGAAATATGCAGGGTTGCATGGTTTGAATGTCGACCTTTTTAGGGCCCCGTTCATGAAGATATGGAGGGTGCCACTTAAGGAGTTAGCGCGAAGTTAGTGGACTCTGCTAATGAATCACAAGGTGTTGATTATATATCATTCTGGTTTGTCACATGAAGAGTGCGCGAGGCCCGACACATCGTTTATGAATATTTGTCAGATCATTTAGCATTTAATGTGTTTCTCTGTTTGCTTCATCTGTCGGAACTGGACTGCACAGTCGTTTTATCCGAGGGTTGACAACACCAAGCAAATATGCCCCAGAGCCCAATGACCCCAAGTTTGAAGGCTTTAGCCCACAGCATCCAAATCTTTGCAAGTGAATCTGATATGCAATGGTGATGGGATGGGTCAACATATATGATTTACAATATTGAATATCGAGATTTCCTAAAATGGGGGTACCCCCGTCATCATCCAAATCATGAATGACCATAACTTAGTACAGGTTAACAACCATGGTGACTTGGGGATCCCCCATTGTAAGAACCCCCCATATCTATCAGGTCAACATGTGTGTCCATACAGCAGGAGATTCTAACCTCTGGTAAATCAAGATAGACCCTGAAAATAGCATAAAATAGCCCACTTTTGATGGAAACTCTATAATCTTCCAACCCCTATCTGCCAGGGTCTATGTTTTATTTATCAGAGGCGAAAATCCATTTGGAATCCCATAGTTATCCCATTATGGTGATGAACATCCACCTATACCGTATACCATGATCTCCCTGCGTTGAGACGTTGAGATATGCGGTTCTACAACGGTATGGGTATGGGTACCCGTTTTCAAACAAAAAAGACATCTCTAGAGTTGCAAAAATTCTGAAACTTCGGCCACAGAAACATGAAATTTGAATGGAATTGTGCCCTACTTATCATCATTTGAACATGTATGTGTATACATCTCATTTGTGAATAGAATGAAATTCAATCATATTCATAGATTACTATGATTTGATTGATAGTGTACTAGTAAATGAGTTGTTTAATAGTAATCCTGTATCTTTACCTGCATTTTTGTTCCGACACCTGTTGTGCTGCCATACCATTGCCGCAGTTCCAAGGCGCATGTTCCTGCCCAATTGAGCCGAGTGGTTGCTCCTTGTCGCGTTTCGTCCATTGGCAGTTGTGATGTGCATAGTTTTTTTTCGAATCTTTGGTTGATCTAGTAGGTTTAAGATACCCTCTGGTAAACTAACATAGCTATTGAAAATGGCCCAGTCGAAATAGTGGATTTACCCTTTTAAAAATGGTGATTTTCCATAGTTACGTTAGTTTACCAGAGGGTAAACTTTTTTTGGTGGATTGGATGAGGTAATCGCCCAATTTCGAAATGAGATTAGACATCAGGAAACCTATTTGGTGCAGACTGATGTGTATCGCACCTACTTCTACACGGCTCTAATTGTATTTGCATCTACAGTACACATATCTACACAAATTCCTTCCATATGGTATACAATAGAATTCATGATCAGGTGTCTCTTAAGGATCTGAGTATGTATACATATATATATATATATATAGATTATCCACATCCCAGTATTTCAGTCAACAGCCTTGAGGTTGGCAAGTGGAGGATGGTGGCGGCCATGATTGCAGTGGAGTCTTGGCTTGGAGCTGCCGAAATCCAGTGCTTTCCTCAGAGTTGGTCCCCAGAGCCTCCTGGGTCTTCAGGACTGGGCAGTCTTTATGCCCCTGATCTATTTGCCGGTCTTCTATACCTTCCGTGAAGCGGTGTATAGCAGGCACCGGAAAGCGCAAAAAAAAAGCTGAGAAAAAACACCAGGAAGCTGTAGATTGTAGATGCAATGGCAAAAGCATCTAATTAAAAAAAAAAAGTGGTTTCTGTTTAAACCACCCAAACATATTCTTGAAACATGATGAAACATGTATCATACTGTATCCATATTGTATCGGCCTTCTTCGGGGCAGCTGACTGTTTAGGCGGGGGTATCCAACAGTTGAAACCTGGAAGTTGCAGATGGTGGCGCAATGGGGTGGTTCCGAACCGCCCATGTTTTCTATGGAAGATGAGTTTGTTTGAAAATTGCAACTTGAATGGGGAAAACACACTGGATGTCGTCATTGGAAGTGGCCTTTCCAGCTGTTTCTTTCCACTGGGATCTCTTCATCCACTGGAAGTGGTGGAGATTTTCCCTCCACCACTGAGGATCGGGCCTTTCCAGATACAACCAGATCATCTCTAGTCAATGGTAGATTCATGTAGAGATGGTAGATTCGATGGTAGATTCCATTTAGAAGAGATTGTCCCATGATTTTCCCAGCAAAAAAAACGCCATTTAGTTCAGGCATTTTTCCATTGCCATGTTGGATATTCGCAGTGCTCCCAGATCCTTACTTAGATGCATGGAGTTAGTTCACTAGTTAGTAAATGGATTCTTTCATTGGGATATAGGGGGTAACAAATCCCCAGTTACTAACCATGAATCGCTAATCCCATGGCCCAGATCCGCAGTGCTTCTTCGATCCTCCAGGCCCCCGAGTTGCATCGCCCTGGCCACGGGCGCCTGCAGCTTCTGGGCGCAGCACGTGGGCAGCGACCTGACGGCGGCCACTCCGCTGCTGGTGACCTCTGATGTGGCGCCTGGGCGATGACGAGATTCCGGACGAGCTGCGCACGTGGGCCATGAATCCATAGGGGAAATCATGGGAAATACGGTATCCATAAACCCCAGCCATTTAAGGATATATCTGGGTAAATTATAACGACCTCACTGTGACCTCACTGGAATCATGGTTAGTAAGGGAAATCATCCCCAAATTGCACAAAATGGCCTTAATTCAGGATAGTGAAATACTATAAATTACCCAGATATATAGAACCAATATGCTGGTTGGTGGTTTGGAACATTTGGATTATTGTCCATTTCATATATGGGATGTCATCCTTCCCATTGACTTTCATATTTTTGAAGATGGTTAAAACCACCAACCAGTATGGTATAGTCTAATATCTATGGTCTGAAGTCTATGTGGTTTAAGATAGTAGGATAATCTGTATGGGTTCCATACATGGGGGTACCACAAATGGATGGTTGAAAATGGAAAAAAAACGATTAAAATGATTTAAAAAATTGTGATGTAAGGGTACCCCCATTTTTGGGAAGCCAACATATAGAAGGGATATGATAATTATGGGATAATTCTCGGATACGGATTGGACAACTATACCATAATGATGGGATATATATATAATGGAAAAAAAAATGCTATGTATATCATGGGATAGATTCGGGATCATAATGTGGAATTTTGATGTATTTTGCTCCATAGACCAATTTGTCGCCAATCAATGGGAAAAGATATGGGATATAACCAATTCGGGGCTGAAAGTTCTAACCAAGAAAAATGACTAAAACTGCGATATATAGTGGGGAGATATACTGGGATTTACAAGCATATAAGCAACAATTTGCATAAGCAACAATAAGTGGGGAATATTACTTGATAACGACCCATTTATATCCAAACTGATGTGAAAATATGTGGGGATATAATGGGATATAACTTATATAATTAGGGTACAACCACCGGGTTATCAGCAATAACAAACGGATCAGCCTGGCAAAGTCCTATCCAAAATGGGGACTTCAACAAATATCTCGGGGATCATCCGGGTATCACCAACAAGCGCTTGGGGATGTAACCAACAAACATTTGGCGATTTCATGGGAATACAATGAGATACCCGGCCTGGTAAACATACAAAAAACTATGGAACATCACGATTTTTAATGGGAAAATCCACTATTTCGACTGGGCCATTTTCAATAGCTATGTAACAAATTACCAGAGGGTAAATCATGATATATATATATACAAACCGTAGCCATAGTTTCTCGGATGCACCTCTGATTCAAACATTTACGGCAAACACAGCTGCAACAAAGTGTGAAATTCGCGCAATCCCTCAGAGCCCGGTGGCTCCAAGATGTTTCGTCAAAACGACTCACCTTCAAGACATCCATGTGTTTTCCCCATTCAGGTAGACACTTTCTGTGGCACAGGGTACCCTCTGGTAATTTGTTACATAGCTATTGAAAATGGCCCAGTCGAAATAGTGGATTTTCCCAGCTATGAAATTTGATGTTCCATAGTTTTTTGTATGTTTTCCAGGCCGGGTATCTGCAGGTGACGTCCCCCCAACCAGCACGACTAGTTGGGTTGATTCACCATGGGAGGATCACCTGTGTTCTGAGGTGATGTTCACGGAGACTTGGAAGCGTTGTGCTGCAGTGTAAAAAACGGGGCTTGCTGGCCGAAAAAAAAATGGGGATGTTATGATGATCGAAGAGACATTTCATGATTTACCCTCTGGTAATTTAACATATATGACATATATAGCTATTGAAAATGGCCATAGAAATAGTGAGTTGTCCCATTAAAACTGGTGATTTTCCATAGTTCTTTGTTAGTTTACCAGCCAGTACTGATTTAATGGGAATCAAGGGGAATCTATATGGACTATACGGGATGTCGTGGAATATGCTGATATAAATGTACAATATGTACAATCGAAATCCATGGGTGTCCCTTGGAAATTATGTCATGGTGGCTAAGCGCCATAGCTACGTTAGTTTACTTGAGGATATTCAAAAAACATTGAACCCAAAGAATATGTTGGGGCGATAGGATGATAGGATGCTGATGGTGAAATTGTTTGGCATATCACCATATTTTCTGGCCACAAAGTTTCCTGGCTGTGGTGATAGCATGGATGAAGTCGATGGTCTTCAATTTCCATCCGCATACCAACGTGGGGACCCCTACAACAGAGCTTTGGACGAGAAGTTTTCTATTGAGACTTGCCATTCTTGAGAGTTTTGTGCCCAAATGTCCCGGTTGTGAATTTAAATTCAGAATGGTATTGATGAAATATGTTCAATCACATACTACTATACGTCCATAACTTATAAGTTGTATTCGGGAGACATGAAGTGAATCATCGGCTTTCCTTACTGAGACAAACCCCCTACAAGGTGAGGCTACAATTGCCATAAACCTGCGTTATTGGACGTTCTGTTAGCCAACTTAGCGATAAATCAGCTATAAATACCATGAAATTCCAATTGTTCTTGGTTAAATCACCATGTTCCAATATGTTCCTTTGAATTTTTGGGGGCCCCACCGTAGGCATCAGACATCGTCCTGCATCGGACCGTTCACGGTCCGCGTTTTTCACAACGAGGCGTTGCCGGCCATGTGGCGCGTGCCCTTTCTGTCCTCCATCGGACTACTGTGGGCCCTTTGATCGCAACAAAAATATGTGAGATGGGATATAACATATACGGGTATGGATCAATACCTATAGATACATTTTTAGTGGGATGAACATCCATTTACCAGCTATTTTGGGGTTCACTAGGTACCAGGGTTTGGACCCATCCACATATATATATATACTATATATAGCAGGATAGCATCTATAGTAAAATACCTTCTATAGTGAATTACTATTATTCACCGAGATATATATATATACATACATATATAGTTACATACATATATAGTCGTCCTGGAGTAGATATCATTAAAATGGGAATGCCATTGACAATTCCATATTCTATCTACTTCAGGATGATTATATGTACATATATATAAATACATAATACCATCTGGGTTTAATAGTGATATACACTCTGGTAATCAAACATGGCAATTGAAAGTCCTATGTAAATGGTGTTCTAGCTGGGAAGATCATCGAACTAAACGGTGGATTTTCCATTGCCATGTTTCATTATTTGAGGGTAATCACCAACAATAGGGATAACTAGGGGTATAAAATCAACCATAGTTGGTGATAACCAACAAACATGACGTTGAAGAAGCAACAAAAAGTGGTGGCATTGTGGTGAACGGGATATTTTCGTAGGAGCATATCACCAGGAACATATGGTGGACAAGTCACCTATGAAATTACCCTCTGGTAAACTAACGTAACTATGGAAAATCACCATTCTTAACGGGAAAATCCACTATTTCTATGGCCATTTTCAATAGTTTTTTGTATGTTTACCAGAGGGTACCATCTATTTGGTGGAATCATCGATGAAAATCCTAGTACCATCCGGGTACCAAGGGTTTGATCCATAATTCCGAGATGGGAGTGGAGACCCAGCGAAAACCAGTGCGTGCTATCAGGGACAACCTAGGACCTGGGCATGATTGTCATAAATAGCTGGGATTATATACTACTAGGCAACAAAAAATGTGTCTTGTGGGGCATAAGACTAGGGGATTTAGTTGCAGCACGTATGGACGTGTCAGCAGCTAAACATGGATTGTTTGCCAACTCAAAATGATGTTCACAAGCATCAAACAGGCTGATTTCACCAACAAAGAATGGGGATCTACAGTCGATGCGACAAACAGTAACGTGTTATTGTAATTTTGGTGTCAGCAACCATTCAAGCAACAATGGAAAGGGGAATATAAGTAACACAGCTGGCTTGCTGTTCAGCATGTGTTCCCTCCGATGAAAATCTGCACAAACTACTACGAGGACAGCCGAGGCAACGAGGTAGAGAAGTCAACATTAACAGGTACCAATGAGGGGATGAACATTGTGGCCGGAGCTTGAATATGGACAGATATGGACAGCCCACTCAAGCCAGTTGCACGGGGATGTGTCAGCACACATGCAAATTGTAAAGAAAACCTTCTGGCACGAGAAATGTGTTTTTGTTGATTCTTTCGGCTTTCTTCTCACGGAGGAGAAAGAGCAAAGACATGCGGTTCCAGGCATTTGCGAGGTTATTTTCTGGCAGTTGGGGGAAAAAAAAACCTGCCAGAAAAGTTTTTTCTCGCCCTCTTTTTGCAGGCTCAACGGAAATGGCTAACTGGCGTGCTGTCTTGCGCAACCTCGGGGTTTGCCATTCTTATACAATACTCAAGCTGTAGCCAGTATAGGTTCTCAAACAATTGCTGAGATGACACGGACGAATTACATTGCTCGGGAAGTGCTAGTCAGACCATTCCCACCATCATCCACCCCAAAAAAAACCTTTTCAGGGCCTCGAAAGTTTTTTTTTTCGGTTTTGGGATCTCAAAATGTGCTATGTAGGCTCAAGTAGAACTAACGAGGCAAGGCCATTATCTCCCCACGGTATGTAACGAGGCGAGGTGCTAAATCCAAAGTACACATTTAAGCCACGAGGCAGACGAGGCAAGAAATGTCAATGGGCACTTGGGGGAGATCCATTGACAGTGCTGACATCGTCACCCCTTGTAGTGGGGCTTGGAGCAAGTGAAATGAAATGTGAATATGATTGATATACATGTAAAGATAATTACAGTGTATATATATATACACATATTGTATTGAATATATACTATCATATATACATGATAAAATCATGTATAATCTATGAACGTATATATATATATACATATACACCACAAAAGGGGAGAACCCTTTGGTTGGACCTTAAAGCACGACACAAGAAACACCTTTGTTACGAGGTCATCTACATCTCCTTGAAACGCGGCTCTTCGGAGTGATCCATCTGCCAGCAAGGACAGTGGCCGTGGTCAAATAATGGGATTAAAATGGAGAAAAGGAGTGGATTCCAGTACGCAATTAAAATTACATCACGATCTAAACCGTTACCATCAGATACACTTCAACCTGTCCCTGCCAGGTGTGAACTCGAGATTTAATCCCTTTTGTTGCTGGATGATTTTGGGAGGATTTAAAATGGAATCAACCATCTACCAGCTGGTACCCTCTGGAAATTTGTTACATAGCTATTGAAAATGACCACTAATAGTGGATTTTCCCATTAAAAATGGTGATTTTCCATAGCTATGTTAAATTACCTATGGAATAATAATGATGGATAATGGTTAATAATGATTAATGAATAATAGTGGTTAATAACTGTTAGTTTACCAGCTGGTATATCACTTACCATTGGAAATGATCCATCTACCAGCTGGATATGTGCCAAAAAACCTGTATAGTGGCTCCTCTGCACGCTTATGTTTAGAAACTTTTAAGAGATGTGTATTGAGGGCTGTAAACCAAACATGATCTCATGATATCAGATAATGGTGAAACTGAAAGTCTGATGACGAATATTGGATAAGCAACAAAACAATTTGCTTAATTTACATTGTAAATTGTTTACATTATTAAATTAACTTAAATTGTTCACATTATTACCATTATAATATTAAATTGTCTACATTGTTTTACATGGTTCAGATTTACAGGTGGTGTCAAGCATTGTTTATATTGCATATAGTTTTCGTTTTCGTTTGGTATAAGTTCTAATGACTATCTGCTTGGTGGTTTCACTGTTGGGTGGCTCAAACACCTCATGATCTGCGCAAAACCTGCCAGTTGTAGATCATTCTCCTAGGGAAACCCATGGGTTTTCCACATCTCACCGTTGACCGTAGGGCCGTAGGGTAAGTCCCTGTTTTTCATGGTGAAATCCACATGACATCACCATGTTTGATGGAAAATATCTCCCCAGTTCTGTTGCATAACGTGTCAATACGGAGGAGGCATTGCGTTGCCAGAGCGGGCGGACGGTAAGCCGGAAACGCGGGGCGCCCCAGATTTGAGATGATTGGTGGTTTCAAACTGTTACCCTCTGGTAAACTAAGAGTTTGCTATTGAAAATGGCCCATTTATAGTTGATTTACCTATTAATAATGGTGATTTTCCATAGTTATGTAAACGTTTACCAGAGGAAAAGAAATATTGTTTTGAAAAAAACATACAAAAAGGATACAGTACAGGGACCAAGTTGGGATGATTGGTTGAAATGACGAGCCACCCATGGAATTGGTTCCTGGTGGCCACGGAAATGTCATATGCACTGCTGGGTCGGAATCCGAGTAGGGTAAAGTTCCCTAGCCTTTTTTATCCAATAACAACAATTACTAATGGACCAAGATCGGTGTAAAGCTTACGCGTTACAAGTGTTTTACAAGTCTTTGTTCTTCCATATATCATATATCTATGTAACTCTATGTATCCAATGTCAAATCCTACATTGAACTGGGAAGTTATTGCCATTGCAGGAAACATAGATGATGTTGACAATTGGAAAATCCTCCATTTACAGATGATGTTCCCATGAAACCTCCATCAATAGAGGGAGTCCTACATTGATTCAATTGATTGTCATTGTTTTCTTGCCATTGACTTACCCTCTGGTAATTTAGCGTAGCTATGGAAAATCACCATTTTTGATGGGAAAACACACTATAAATGGCCATTTTCAATAGCTTTTTGTATGTTTACCAGAGGGTACTGGTGATGAATGGGAATTTTTGGGCTGGGCGAATCTGGGAATGGGATGATTGTTGATAGATATTAATGGTTAAATATATTGGAGCATTCACCCATGCCCTACTCACTTAGCACAATAACCATCAATATCCCATTGATACCCATACTTATCCCATACTGGTACTTATTCACCCATATCCCTACTCAATCATTATTATTGGTTGTAAGTTGATGGAATAAGTATGGATCTATAATATTCACTATCATCCCAATCAAGGATGCTATGAACAAATCATTTGTAATGATTCATCTTTAATGATTAACAATCATCCCATCCCTATATACCAAACGTGTGTTTCAATACTAATCATAAGAATTATCATCACTATGACTAATCCATATGTATACATTAATCCATATACATCATATACAGTTCATAACTCTTAACAATCATAACACTATATCAATCATAAGAATCATCATCACTATGACTAATCCATACAACCCATATAATTACAGTCCATGACTATTAACAATCATCCCATGTGTTACTGGACGTCCCCAATCCCTTTTTGTTCCTTTGCCTCCCTTGCCTTGGACGGAGGAGACGTGACGGAGGAAATCTTCGCGTTCAGAGAGACACCGCGGTCGGAGCCGAGATCGAGGCTGAGCCACATAAGTTATGTAGCCATTCTTAAATGGGAATTGGTGAATTGAATTGGTGTGTAATTGGTGCATTTCTATGAGTTAATTGATGTTAATTGTACATTGAATTAACTTGTTAAGTTATAATTTACTATTATTTGCTTATTCAATATGTGGATGTTTATCAATGTGTATCATGAATTAACCAGGAATGGATGTGATCTATATAATTCTATCATATATATATATATATA
>Ga0126342_10005049_pt1 | contig 22830 bp, 17 predicted proteins | sample Cyp1metagenome_FD_92528 | JGI IMG/M metagenome (GOLD analysis project Ga0126342, IMG submission 92528) | Coral microbial communities from Lord Howe Island, Old Settlement Bay, Australia - Cyphastrea 1 metagenome | ecosystem: Host-associated > Invertebrates > Cnidaria > Coral ...
CTGACGTACATGTCATGAATCACTTCCTGACGAACATGCCATGAAACACTTCCTGACCAACATGTCATGAAGCACCTCTTGACGAGCATGTCATGAAGCGTCTCTTGACGAACATGTCATGAAACACTTCCTGACGAACATGTCATGAACTACATGTCATGAATCACTTCCTGATGAACATGTCATGAAACACCTCTTGACGAACATGTCATGAACCACCTCTTGACGAACATGTCATGAAGCACTTCTTGACGAACATGTCATGAAACACTTCCTGACGAACATGTCATGAAACACTTCCTGACGAACATGTCATGAACCACTTCTTGACATATATGTCATGAATCACTTCCTGACGAACATGTCATGAAGCACCTCTTGACGAACATGTCATGAAGCACCTCTTGACGAACATGTCATGAAGCACCTCTTGACGAACAAATCATGAAACACCTCCCGACGAACATGTCATGAATCACTTCCTGACGAACATGTCATGAACCACTTCCTGACGAACATGTCATGAACCACTTCCTGACGTACATATCATGAATCACTTCCTGACGAACATGTCATGAATCACTTCCTGACGTACATGTCATGAATAACTTCCTGTCGAACATGTCATGAACCACTTCCTGACGTACATGTCATGAATCACTTCTGTCGCACATATCATGAAACACCTCTTGACGAACATGTCATGAAGCACCTCTTGATGAGCATATCATAAACCACTTCATAACGTACATATCATAAATCATCACCTGACGAACACGTCGTGAAACATTTTGTTCTAAACATGTCATGAAGCATTATTTGACGAATATGTTGTTATTGTTTTTACTTTTAAATATATATATATTAAGTTTAACAGTCAATATTGTTTTAGATATATTGAGATATAATATTGATTGATAATATGTTTTGAATAATAACCATATAAATGTTTCCAAGGGTTATAGCTCGTTGTGAATCTTCCCAAAAGCTGCAGGTTGTTTTCTCATATGACTTATCTGCAGCCTGTTTTAGGTATGATTGCGGCTGTCGTGTGATCGGGATTGAATCTTCAAGTGAAGATTTCGCTTGATGTCGACTGATATCTTTGAACCACGTTCCTCTGTGAAGGAACGTTTTCCTGATAAAGCTGATGGGTTGGAACTGGTCGAAGCTATCTTTGAAGTTTATTCCATCAGTCGTTCAGGGCAACTGAACATCTTCGATGCGAACAAGAGGAATAAGTTGATCCTTCCTCATGAATGCAACATCAGAGATCAGCAACAAGTTCTGAGGAAATACGTATCTCTGTAAAGATTAACATATTTTGAGTCAATAAACGTAACCTTTTAAAGTTATTATTGAATAAAATTCTTTCCGCCAGTGCAATCACAACTGAGACGGCGAGCATCCGCAAATATGGAGTTATTCAAGGAATTCGTGGAGAACCATGGTGTATCTTATCCGACGGAAATGTGTTTCTTGGTGATTAAAGGTTTAGGATATGGTTTGGAAACATTTTGAACTTTAAGTAAATTTGATTTTTGTTTTTACCTAAACCTAGATAACTATATAAAGAAATATTGTTTCAAATAAAGTTGAATTGTGAGATTTTAATTTTGAAAACTATCATAGGTTCAAATAAGGAAGTCTATATATATATATATATATTTCCTATATTCCTATATTATAGGTTTGATACTGAAATATATGAATATTTTTGGAATAATATATTATATAGGCATTTACAAATATGTTCATTATCATAATGGAATCATCGATCAGAAACCATTTTATACTATTCTATGATTTTGGCGTCTTAACTAAGGCCGCCTTGGAGAATGCTCAGCTGGGGAACATTGACACGTGCAGTCTACCAGGCCTTCGAAGAGGATCCGACAAACACACGTGTGGTCAAATCCATCGAAACAGGTCTTCGCAATGTAACATGACGTGATTTGATTTGGGGGTTACAAGTCGATTAATGTTATCAATGCTATCAATGCTAACTAACTTAGTCTTTATTTATTTATTCTACAATTCTACAATATAGAAGTTATAATATTAGCTGTTATAATTTTTGTAATTGGGAACAATCAAATGAATAGAGAAAGACTAAGACGACAACTTTTTTTTATTATTTAAAGAACTAAAGGAATCTAAAGGCTAAAGGAATAAAAATACGTAAAACTGAACATACCATGTCTCTCTTTAGAAAGCCGAGGCAGTGATTCTTCATTGTCGAACTCCCATGGATTGTTTGGAGTATTTGCGTGACTTTCACAATCGCTGGCATTCGGGCAGTGGATCGACATTCACGGACGTGATTGCGCAGACCATTGATCTGGACAAATCTTGGTTGTCCTTCGCGATACTTGGTAAGTGAACAAAGGTACAAGGGGACAAAGGGAGGACAAGGACAATTATATAGTAGTAGTAGTAGATAGTAGATAGTCTTAGATAGTAGATAATTCGATTTAATGTAGACCACTCGAGATGGATTCAGATGGACGGAGATGGAGAGAAAAATAAGATAATAGCATTTGATATATCTGATGACAACAACAACATGAAACTTATACTGGCAATCACTAACCATATTGGTAATGATAATAATCAAATAAAAATCATTCATTCGTTCAACCGACAATTAGATATTGGACCATATTGGAATTGATATTCAGGTGAGGTGTTAAAATTTTACTATTTCAAATTGGTTTATTTATTGTTTATTGTTAAGTTTATGAAGTTTGAATTTAACCGTTAGTCTCGCTAGCCGTCATTACACATCAAATCAAAACCAAAACTTAGGAAATCCAAAGGGTGGCAAGTTCGTACATGTGGTAGTGGATCAAATTCATGGGCTGCCAGACAATGGAACTACATTTCCACCCAAAGTCCAGAGAAATTTTCGTCAGCCAATGAGTTTCTGCACGCAAAAGCTCTAGCAACATGGCTCAGCAAATCGTATTTGATGTACGAGTTCAAGCAGTATTGTGGCGCATCATGTTTCTTTGATGATCCCCGGCTGAACAATGGGAATATCATTCACTCCTTGCATAGCTGGGGCTTGATCATCCAGCAGTACAAGCAGTTTGATTCGCAGACCAAGAAGTTGCTGTTCATCGAGGGATTAGCTTTCATGACTCCTTGCACTGCTGTGGAACCGACACAGGACATGACTTGCTCAGGACGAGAAGTATCTCGATGGAAGAATTGGCAGAATCTGAAAATTGCATATAGTATCAAGTATGACTATTATGACTGTAAGACTATAAGACTATAGGCGACTATAGGTATGACACATGAACAGAAAGTACTACACTACCAGATGCTGCTACAAGAAAATTGTTTATTTGATGTTGCTGGGTTTGATGAAGAAATAAATAACACTAGGATAGTCGAGATGATTGATATTAAATAAATAGATTTTCAAAGGATTACGGAAGTACAAGGAATCTCGATATTAACAAAGGTATTTGTGTATTTGTGTGGTGATGTGACCGGTTACGTGACGTTATCGTTACCGTTATAATAGTTTTGTTGTGAGATTCGTGTTAATTCATTTATATATCACTGATACTTGGAATTGTTATAATTTACCTCTATTTATTTTTGTTGTTATAATTATTTACTATGTATTTAGATTACCTAAATGATTCTGATATTCTGATATTATGACGGTTGACGGTTGACGACAGTTAAATCAAATATCTGATATTTTTTTAGATTCAACGATTCAACTATGAACTTCTATGAGCTGATATATTTAATAATGATACTCTTGATGATAATGATAACAGCTGACAGCTGATGATTTGATTTAGTCGATTCGTTGATTAGTCGATTACACTTCACATCACCGAGGTTCCATGGTTATTCGAATCTCCTGACATGGACCGCATGAAGTTGGTCCACACTCCTATGGCCACTTCTCAGATCTACATTCGGGCTGCCAATGGGAACATGTCCCAGAATGGTAATGGAAATGGAAAACGTCGCAAAGGTCAAGGTCAAGGTGATGATGATGTTGAAGGTCAAGGTGAGGCCAAGAAAAGGAAAGGCACCAGCAAGGGAAAAGGATCCAAGGGAAAAGGTGGAAAAGGTGGCGGCAAAGGCAAAAGTAGAGGAAACGGCGGAGGTGATGCGGAACAATTAGAGCGCAATGCAGCATGGCAAGCAGTTCTCAAGGCACCCACTGACCTTCAGAATGGCAATATGTCACCGGATGATTCACAAGTCATGGAAGATGTTGGAGGTGAGACAGGTGGAGATGATTCCAAGCAGGTTCCCACGGGGGCAGACATGTCCATCGACCCTTCTGCCGCACTCTTCGCAGGACCGCAGCCCGATGCAGATCGTCAGGTGCTGTGGTTGGATGAGATGGTATCGTCTTGTCTCCGGGTGGTGGACTTTGAGTTTGGGAGAGATCAGACTGGAAACATTCTACTTCCCAAGAATCTTTCCGAATCCATGGTAGTACGGGTGATGTCTTTCTACTTCTCCGCATCCCTGGAATTTGCATGGAAGAAAACTTTGACCTTGTCAGGGAGGACATTGAAACAATGGACTCATGTTCGGCATGCACTTCAAGACTTGATCCGGAATGCCTTTATCGAAATGAAGTCAGGGTGCAGCAACAGCGGAGATAACTCCGGTTCCGGTTCAGCGTCAGCAATGGTACTTGGACACAACTCCAGCAATGCCATCGTGTCACGTCTTCTGTTTCTTGGTTTTAACATTTTAACATCAGGGAGTCAGGTAGAGATGATGGGTTTATAATGAGAGTGCGTAACCCGTAACGAGTGCGTAAGTTTATTCTACGTATTATGGATAGTCCAATAAATCCAATATACTTTGTTATATTATATTATATTATATTATATCATCAAATCATCACATCATCACATCAACCATGTGTCAAATACCAGATTCATATTCGAATTCAGGATTTGGATTCAGATTTAGATTTATCTAATGCCATGTATCAGACAATAGACATGATAATACTGTTTTATGATTATTTATGAGGATGTGTGACGATGATGATAGTTCAAATAACATCATCATATGTTATTTAAGTAATTAGATAGATAGGGTTTAATATGTCTCTTATGTCTCTATTGATCCTACTGATTGATTTTTAATTTACTCACTGTTTTTTTAATATCATTCGGTAGTTATAGGCAAATACATAATTATAAATGTGACGATGCTACAGTGTGATTGCGTGTGATTTGTTTGATAACAACTAATGCGATAACAAAAACAAGAATTGTTACATTAAACTAAAAATAATATTGGTATTAGTGATAATCAGTGAGATGTTACTTCTTTTTTTTATTATTTGTAAAGTTCAAACTTTGTCACATTGTCTACTGAAGACTGAAGAACAAAATAATGTATAAAGAACAAAAACTAAAGATGGTGATGATGACTTGACTTAATGAGCTGATGAGTTAGGAGTCGGAGTTAGGAATTATTTTGACTCAGTCACAATCAGTCTTACCTTAAACTTACAGCCTTACAGTCCTTACAGTCCTTACATATCAAAACTCAGGAATGCTTGCAAGACCGACGAGGATGATGAGGATGTCACTATGGTGCCAGATGGTCAAGTTGGAAATGGAAAGCTTGGCGGTGAGGACGGGATAGAAGCACTCGGGATAATGTTGATGTTGAAGGTGATTGATGTTGATAATGATAATAGTTGTTTGTACGATCTGTAGAACGTAGAACCCCTAGAATTCAGAATGAGATTCACAATCTCAGAACTCGTAACTTAGCCAACGGTTTCATTTCACTTCAGTATTACTATCAGTCTATCAGTCAGTCAGTCTGGAATCTTCATCTTCACCGTCACCGTAACTTTGATACGGCAAGTATATCATTACAATTTTAATCATTATATCAACCGAATCAACCCAACAAAACAACCTAATACTTGACTTAACTATGTTTTGTTTCTATGATGGCAGATTTGGCTTGAGTTCTAAAATCAATTGTGAAACTCGATTCAACTCCAGTCAGCCATATCAGCGACATCTGAGCTATCACAGTGAGCTTGGTGGGTTCTGACCGACCTCTTCTTCATCTTCCTGTGAGTAAGATGGGTAAAGGTAGAAGGCCAGGTTCAGACCCGGTCAGTCAAGAGGCAAAGAATCCCAAGACACGAATGGCACGAACCCTTAAGAAACCTGCTGCTGTGGTGAAGTCGAAAGGCAAGAGCTCTATTTCTGACTCTGACTCTTGTCTTAAAATTTACAATCGAATCTAATTCTTAATGATTTTGGGGAAATACCGGAGATACCCTATGGATTATATAAGTTACGATACGAAACAAGATAATTAAAATATTTTTAGTAGTTTTTTTATGTTCAATGTTCAACTCTATTCTGATTCTGATGTCTCGTAACTTTTCACCTCTAGTTTATGATTATGCAGTTCTGAACGTTTTGAATCCTAATTGTAATTGTAAAATTGTTATAATATTTTTCTATTTATATCTACCTTATCATTTAACATCTTATTTTCTTGTCATTCTAACATCATCATGAATCATCATGAAATTTTCCTCATATTATTTCTTATTTGTTAAGTCGTTCAGTCGTTGAGGAACCTTTGGCAGCAGTTGTCAAGTCTTCCACGTCTACGGGGTCAACCAGGAAGGCTTTCGAGAATGCCTATTCGAAGTTGATGAATGCAGTTGAAACTTCTCCTTCTCCGTCTCCTGAGTCACCTCACAAAGTCAAGACTTACAAGGATTCCAAGAGTTCTAAGACCAAGGACTCCAAGGACTCAGAGGAGCCAGAGGACTCAACATCACATCAACTGGCAGCAGCGTCATCTTCCTCGTCTTCCAAGGAAGATGAGTCGTTGGTCGGCTGGTCGGTGTTGAGTATTGGGTGGAATGGGGATGAGATTCTGGAGTGAGTGAGACTAAGACTGTTTCCAAGAAAGAATAAGTAGAATCTGAGACGTGACGTCGTGATGTTGTTAAAACAACTTGAACACTCTTCGTCTTTGTCAAGTCTTTGCCTATATAATTACGATAGTACTTACTTGTTATTGTTATAAATTAGTTTTATACAAATATACCATTAAAACTCATAATCAAAATTTCATGGGTTACAATTGAATAAATAAAACATTGGTTATCTCTGATTCTATTTGGATCCATAGCCCACTGGAAGAGAAATTGACTACTGTTCATACAACTTACATAACAATCTTACTATCATACTATATGACTATATGATATGACTTGACTTATGTGTTTTTATACTTATTACTTTCCAGCTGACTCTAAATTATATCACAGGAGGTTCTGCAGAAGAAGATGCAGCATCATGATGGAGTCAAAGTCTCGGAAGGTCTTACGGAAACGAAGGTGAAGAAGGGCATGATTCCCACGACCAAGGAGACAAAGTGTCAATCCTTGCTTCCAACCATGTTCGATCGAATGCGAGTTCTAGTGCCAGCGCCCACAACACCAGTTGACCAGAGACCTGCCTTTGGATTCAACAGTCCACCTGATGGTTCTTTCAGTCTGCCATTCTCATTCTCACCCAAAGAACCACCCATGCGACTACGACTACGGGGTAAGTCTCATCCTCATCCTCCTCTTAGTGACGGCTCAGTTGATCCCACACAGACTGCCCTGGATGGTGGCAGTGATGCTCGTCATGCAGATCAACCTGCTGCTGATCCAGTACCAGTACCTGATACTAGGAGTACCACCTTCAATTGGGAGAAGTACATTGTGCCAGGATGGACGAAACCGACTATGAGGCCTACACTTCAAAGTTCCTCGAGAGTTCCGGTACCAGATCAGCAAACAGAGATCACCAGTTTCTTCTCGGCAGCTTCGACATCATCATCAGGCCCTGCACCTACACCTATGGACCAAGGAGACCAAGGACCAGTGCAAGGTGGAGATGTAGTTCAGACACCCGTGCCAAAGGACTCAGTGATGGAATCAGAGACAGAGATGCAGATGGAGAGGAGTAGTGTTAGAAGTGTTACACCATACTCAATCCCAGCTGCTCAGCCTTCACCTCGCACACCAGAGGAGACACCACCACCCACACCAGTTGATCAGCTTGATGGAGAATTACCAGCCACTCAGCTATATGCAGCGTTTCCTGGTTATGGTCCTCGACCTCTTCTACCTCGTATTCCAGAATCATTTGCAGAGGCAGTGGCAGAGGTAGCAGATGCCGCAGAAGTGGAGATGAAAGACGATGAGAACTCTGTTGCTGGTCATTTTGGATGCTCTGATCCTGACAGCACACCTCGCCAGCCCAAGCAACCACGTTTGACTTATGATGGCTCCATTTCCTCTCCACCGCCACTGTCACCATTACCATCACCACTAGTGTCAACATCGGCACCGTGTCACATAGTCACTTGCGATGGTACTGTCTTGCATGAGACGGAAGACAAGAAGGAGATTGTGACCATTATGACTTCTGAAGAGACCACACAGATCAGGTCCATTTCCAGTACTTCCGGTACAGCGACTGAGACTCAGATTGGCTCCAAGATCCCCAAGATCGACAAAGCTGATGGTAGCTCCGGTAGTTCAGGAACATCAGGCTCTATTTCTGAACAGGTCGGTTCAAATGAAGAGTCAATGAGAGTTTCTACAGCAGCTGTCTTTGATGCTGCAGCTGAAGATCCATGTCAAGCTGGTTCACCTGATGCGACTGGATCTTTGAGCCGGGCTTTGATTGGTCCTTTGGTATCTCCATTTGGTGTGCTTCCACCTCCTCGTGTTGTCAGATCAATCGAAGATGCATTCGACTGGCCGAATCACTTCATTGAGAGGATGCGGGAGGCAGGACAAAAAACAAATTGGACATGATACGATACGGGAAAAGGTGGATACGATAAGGGATAACTAGATAACTGGATAACCAATAACCAATCAATGGCGATGAGAAAAACCAGACAAGATGATGCTAAGAGTCTGCTAAGAGTTAAGAGGATGATAAATGACTAGACGACGATATAACAAGAAAGACTGAAGACTGAAGAATAAATAGTAATAATTATAATGACAAATGACAAATGATTTAGTAGATTCCTTATATATCATTATTATGTTTTGTCATGACTATGGGGCTATGGGGCCATCAAATGTATCAACCCATGGCTGATGGATAGACGATGTAGACTCTGGTTTGGACTACTGGACTACTGATTTAAACTTAGGTAACCTAGATCTGCCTTAGGTAATTAGACAACCTACATGATCCATATGATAGACTGATAGACTCAGACTCAGACCTAATGATATCGACTTAGACTCTCGGGCCTCAAGCCAGGGAGCAGTGCATCTTGATACCTTTGAGAGTCTGAAGCGACATTTGGAGAAGAATCTCACTGGTGGGCTTACCTACAGCACTGCCTTCAGTGGCATCGATGCGCCTGGTACGGCACTTCATGTGTTGAGTGAGATATTTGGCCCTGGATTACCCAATGACAGGAAGCCTCAGCATCGCTGGGCTGTCGGATGGTTGGAATCCAGTAAGAAAGAATTATCGGCTATGCCAGGAGCAGGACGACCCGCATGCTTGGTGGGTGATATTCATTGTCTTTGGAAACCAGCAACTTGGAGCAATTGATCGGTGACAGTCTGACAATAATAATCGCAGTGATGACGATCAGGGACTCATTGACTCATTGAATCAAATTTGATACCTGCTCTTTGGTCCTTTGGCGAGTTCTTTGGGTCTGTAGCTCAACAAAAAAGTAGTACTTAGAGTCCTTAGAGTTACTTAGAGATAAGAGTACTTAGTACATCAATCAATCAACCATCCATAATCCATAACTTAGATGATTTAGATTATAGATAAACTAGATAGACTAAGACTCACTAAGACTAAGACTCAGTTAAGTTTCTAGATTATTGAACTGATGGACGCATAGATTCATGGATTCGTTGAGTTCATTGAGATTCCGTAAGTCAGAGCCATTGAGGGGTTATTAACAGACAGGGACATTCCAATAACAGAATGACAGAATCCAAGTTTATATAGACTTTATTTTTATTTTTAGGATAGAACAGATGTACTAGTTAGTTAACTGAATTGAAATAGATTCTGGTAGGTGGCTCGTTGACTCGTTGATTTGTTGAGATTTGACATTAGAGAATTGGGTATGAGACAGTATGGGATTATGATGAGGCTGAGGTGACCGGTGACGAGACAATCTTATGTTAATGATGTTACTGTTACAGTTAAGATGTTGTCTCTCTATATATATAGTCTATTCTGTTTAGTCTGTTTATGTAAATTTAACTCTGATTTAAACTTGATAACTTACTAACAACCAGCATAGTCACAAATAACAAATAACAAATGACAATTCAATTTTACCTAGAATAAACTAAATTAATATTCTCAGACTATTCTTCCGTTTGGCCAGGCAGTTCGGGCGGTCATCGAGTCCCTTGTGAAGGATGGTGTGACATTGAACAAGGAGCTTTTGTTACCACTTGTCAAACAGAACTCTGCGACTTCGGATTGCGCATGGTGTGAGCACCATCAACGGGAGTGCTTCTTGGAAACATGCGATGTGCACGTCAGTGGCTTTCCTTGTGTTTCTTGGAGCCCACAGGGTTCCAGGAAAGCAGACAATGGTGATGATTTTCGAATGTGGTCGGCATGGGCAGCAAATCGTCGTAAGAAGAAGGACTGGACTATCACCATCACCATCATCATCATCATTATCATGTCTCACAAAGTTGGTTTGATATATGAAACAAGTGGAATTGGAATACTTATTTTAACAATAGAATTAGAAATAATAAATACTGAAGATTCTTGAAGATTATAAGTTTAAAGTTTAAAGCCCTAAAGAGTATAGCTAGAATCACAATTTTAAAATATGATGTGACAGACAGTGGCAGTAAAGTATGATTTGACATGATATGATATAATGATGATATGATGATATGATATGATGATTTGATGATATGATGATTTGATATCTACATCTACATGAATTGAATATGAATTGATAATAGAGTAAATGTTTAAACATCTAAATTACCAGTTCTTTTCATCAAGTATGATATTGTAAGAGATTTAGCTTAGTATGAGAGTTGGTGATGATGTGACAGTAAGTAATGTGGCATTATCGTCATGACCACTAGGAAGCTTTGTTGATCTACGAGTGCTCCCACTTGTACAAACCGGAAATTATCGATGTGGCTCTTGGCGATCTCTATGTGCATCTCAACAGGATCATTGATCCGTCTACCCAAGGTCATCCTGTTGCCAGGAAGCGATGTTGGGGGCTCTTGTTCCTACGAACATTCCTTGGCGAATGGTCTGGTGGTATGTCTCTACGTTCAGGAGTCTCAGCAGTGTCCAGGATGGAGCTCATGTTATCACGATTACTCCAGCTCTTTGATCGTCGATGTGACATCTCCTTCCACCATTGCATGATCGCCAGCGAAGCAGAAGTTATCAAAGACTGCACTTGGATGCGATCCCGTCGCAAGTCAGCAGCCAAAAATCTACAGGAAAGCACAGAGGAATTGTACAGAACTCGAGGCGGCACAGTCTTCCTGACCTTGGCTGAGAAGAGTAACTTGGACTGCTACCACAATCTCTTGGCCAAGAAGTGGGGCAAGGCTATGGTGAAGAGGGTTGCATGTCAACTTAATCAGAGCGCCCGTGAATGGCCCATGCACAGCAGACACGATCCCAGCAGTGGTCGAGAGATTATGCATACTCTGATCAAAAATGTTGGCATCCTCTTCGTGGGAAGTCGTGGAATGACAACCAATGAGATGGCGTTGTTTCTTGGTTAGTATTTATTTGAGTGACGTGAAGGCAGTGAAGGAAGTTGATTTTATTTTGCTACCTTTCAACAGCTTGTTTCTGCTTTATACATACATACATAGATTTAGATGTAAAAAAATGTTATCTTATAAGATCAGTTGTCAGTTATCATCATAGTTTGACCCGACCCATCATCGGTTAATGGTTATTTTAATTTAGAGAGTCTTAGTATTACAAGTATAACTATCACCACCTACTTTTCTTTGACAAATTCCACCATTCTCCCTTCATGTCTTCTTGGCCGACCGATTCTGACTAATCAAAATAGAAGTCAAGGTTAAACTATAATTTAATATCCGTACGTCCGTACTTTATTACTATGTTTTGTCATAGGCCTTTATTTTAATTAGAGTTAACAAATTGGCTAGATGTTGATTGTTACACTTGACAATTTGATAGTAACAAGTAACAAATTGTATTACTATTTTGTAGTTTATATAGTCTTGAATCCGTCTATTGTCTATGGTCTATATTTATACCCAATGTGTACATTGTATTTTCATCAGTTGAATCTTTAGAACAATTTCGTACAATACTGGTCATGGTTACAATTATCATTGCGATGTCATGTGAGGCTTCAAGGTATCCCAGTCTACCTACATCTTGCGGTTCCTGGACGACTCCTGCGAGTTCATAGCTTTTGTGAACCACTGGATGATGATGACGATACTGTGAAGCGAGCATGGACAGACGGACAGACGACAGTGGTAGTTGTTACAGTTGTTACTGTTACTACTGCTATAGTTGTTCAGTGAGTTGTTCTGTTCAGTTTGTTCAGCACAAATGAGTAGTAGAGGAGAGGAGTAGGAGTAGAGGTAGAGGATAGGATAGGATAGGGTGAGGTATTTGGTATTTGGTAGAGTAGGGTCTGACAATCTGTTTATCCCCATATGCTAACATATCAGAGGCCACTAGAGGGTTCTAGTTCTAAGTCTAAGTCGTTCCAATTCCAGGTTATCTCAAGTTAACACTTCAAGTTCATACATTTACCTTGAATTGATTCCTTCACATCCGTTTCCAGGATCTTTGTGAGCATCGAAGCCGTTCGGCCACGTCTGGTCAAGTTGGCAACAGTATGCATGTGGGTACATGCGGCAGCGTTCTGTGACTTGTCTCAACCTGTCTTAAATCTTTTCTTATCTCCTTATCTTATCTAATGTATAATTTTGTCATTTTCTTAGGTGTGGGTGTTGAGTTTGGTGTTTCTGAATCTGGTTTTGCTAATCAGTGTCGATGAGTCGATGACTCCATGATCCATGCCTTCATGACTTCATGACACAGTATTGTAGTATTGTATTGAATTGAATTTTTGAATTGTGGCAAGTTGTTTGACGGACAAAACTACTAATATATAAATATATATTTACATAATTATTAATACGAATTTTTGATTATTGTAGTTAGTAGTGTTGGTAGTTGTTTATATTAGTTTATATTCAATATACTGTATATATGATATTGTAAACCATTTACCATTTATCAACACAGACAATCATAATATATGACATGATAGATGCTAACAAAACGACATAACTAACAAACATAAACTCTTCCTAATGGTCTTGACTTCACATATTCCAGGCTCAGTGGGCTCATCATGATCTATATGATGCCGACGTTCTGGGAAACTGACTGATTCAAGTCTTGGTCCGGAACGGTGACTTGGTCATTTCGAAACCAATGAGTGATTGAACCGGTGGAGGTATCGATTAATCATCGATTCGATTTATCGACAGCCTTTTTTCTTCAGAAATAGACGCACCATTCATCCCGAATCAATTCCATACTGTTTGATAATTATTCTGTTGCTGTTGTCATTATCATGAAATTGTTTGATAATTTGATAATTGTTTGATGTTAATGACTTAGAAGTAACAACTACTAACAACAACTCAATTGACTAGATGATGATGTCATGATTCACGATGTATGATGTAAGTAAGCACAATTACAATGACAATTTTTAAGGGAATTTATCTTGTCGACTTCTATTCGGCTATCATCATCCTAATAGATTACGTGAGCAAATGTGATTCCACAAAAAATCAACAAATCAAAAAAAAAACATTTGTTGGGATTTGAACTGGGGTTTCCGTTAGAAGTAATCAGGTATGCTATGCGACGAGACGCTGTATCGGCATGGAGCCTGACTGACTAGCGATGATGCGACAATGCCACGACGACTCAATGACGTGACGTGTTTGTCTGTATATTATGGGGTCTGGGTCCGGGTTGGATCATGGTTCGCAAGTAGAGGAACTATCACAATTGGTTCGGTACTCAATCAACCAGCCAATCAATCCTTATTTTCAACTTACAATACAGTCTTAGAGTTTCCAATAACTTCGATATGTGAAAGAACAACTTCTTCATCAATTGTCATGTAGATGAATTGCAATTCCTTTTGCCTCATGTTAACTCATGTTACACATGTTATCATGCTATTGATTGGTTCAATGGTTCAATTTCGAATTCTCTGATTGTTGCTTCGTTGATTGGCTGATTTAATTCAAGAGTTGCTGCAGCAACATCAACGTTTTTGATCCGATAAGATTGTTAACAGGTCACTGGTTGTTCAAGGGTTACGATGAACCGTTTGAGCCGAACGTACAACATGGAGGCCAATGGGTCGGCCGATGGGGAGATGGTGAATCGATGAGTCGATGTATTGGTCAATTCGAACAGATGTAATTGATGTAATCAAAAACTTGTGCATAACTAACTGAGACATGATGACATGATGATATGATGACTCTACATGACTCTACATAAACAGTAAACAGTCAAGAGTCAAGAGAATTAAGAGAAGTCAAGAGAGTCAAGACCCAAAAGACTTTTTTAAAGTTTATTACCAACGAGTCGTTGACCAAAGAGCGAACTAACCACAGAAGTTATCCTTTTCGATCACACGGTTGACGGTTTGTTTTTATTTCACATATATATAAATGTGTAAATATGTATATATATATTATATCTTTGCCATACAGCCATACAGTCCTACAGTCCTACAACTACAACCATTTTGATGTAGATTAGTAGATCACTGTAGATCAGACTATTGAACTTACTTTCCCGACTTTCCCTTATCTTTACAAGAATAAAACCATGTTAAACGATATCATTAAAACCAGTAGTGTTTATGACGTTTTGGTTTTGGAATCTGAATCTGAACCCATCTAAATATTAAATAGATCAATAGTCAATAATCAATAGTCGTTTGAAATTATTACATTATGTTTTGAATCTTCAAGAAATATTGAAACATTGAATCATTGAAACATCATCAAGATTCTGAAGACAAGAAGACAAGTTTATTTTTGACCAAATATGGCCATGTGACTCATCGATCAAGAATTTCCCTGTTGTCTTTTTTTTGGCAATGTTCATGGTTCACTTTTTAATCCTTTGCAGCAAAAGTGAAACTGTGACACACGAATCTGAGTGGAACCTGACTTCCACTGGAAGGAGTGAGAACGACGACTCCTTTTTGTAGCCGATGTAGATGTAGATTCCGCTTTACTTCGGGTAGTATACTAGTAGTATAGCAATGTACAGTAGACAATGGCTGCACGTGTCGATCTCATTTTCAACATCATCTAATCATCTAAACGTCTTGGTGACAACGGTTTCTCAACTCAGGTGACAGTTGGCAGGCAGACTAGTAGACTAGTAGACTACTAATATATTTATCCATGAACATGAACATGAATGAAATGATTACTCGTGATTACGTGGTTATAAATGATTATAGAATTATAATAATTATATATTATATAATAATAATAAGTTAGATTTTTCAAGTATATGGATGAAATTTTGGAATGTGGAATTATAGACATTATAGACTATGGATTCATGGACTATGGACTATGGAATCATGGACCAATTACGGAATCGAGTCGACTTCGACGTAGTAATTCATGTTGACTAATTACCATTGCACCATTGGGGTATCGTCAATATCACTGAATTGCTGTGTGTTGACTGACTACTATACTGGTTTTACTGACCATGGTGACTATGCTATATTGTTTGAGCCTAGAGAAGAAACCGTTAGAGACGATCGGAGACCACCGGACCATCAGAGCCTGTAAGTTGTTCATTCTGTTTCTAAATTCTGAAGTCAAATTGTGAAGTTATCATCAAGTCTAAGTCTATGTCTATGTGTCTATGTCTATGTGACCCTTAGGCTCTGAGGGTTTTTATAAGATTTACGATAATGTACAGTGATGTCTTCCGGACAGTCTTACCAGTGTCAGTACACTGCTGACGTTGATCATCGATCTCCTTAGATGGTTCAGGTAGTAGAGGTTACGCGGTTACGACTCGGTTACGACCAGTCCGTCATGTCCTGACTTGACTTGACTCGTGACCGTGTGACTTGCAAAAGGATGAGGGACCAGGGATGTTGATATGTCGCTGATTATATCACTGTATGTGTATGTATGTATCATTGTTTTGATGTAGTAGTAGTGGTATGTTGAGGTGAAGACTGGAAACGAAGTACGGAAGTGAAGATAACCTCATAGACTCATAGACTAATAGATAGATTACTGATTACTGATTACTGATTACTGATTACTACTAATACTACTAATATCAACTGAGAGTCGAGTAACTAATTTAATTAACTGTCAGCTGTCAGTAGAGATAGAGGTAGTAGAGTAGTAGAGGTAGAGGTAGAGGTATCAACAACTTATTCGACTTGACTCAAAGATATTTGACATTGTTACGATTCAAACAACTGGGTATAGATCAAGGTCACCGACAGTTTTAACTTTAATAACAACATTTTTCTTTATTCATTGATTCATTCACCTATTAATTTACTTGTTTATTTTTTATTTGTTTATTTGGTTATCATTGGTTAGTTATCATCATTATCCCAATTTATCCAACTAATCCAACTATCTTACGTTGTGATTTGTGATGTTGATGTTGACGTTGACGTTATGTAATGTAACAATACTCAAGACTCAAGCACCTATGATGATGATATCATAAAGTCATATTATTCATCTAACCATATTCCATATTCCATCGTCGTATTTCTATATTTTCACGAAACCCATAGGAGTCTCAGAAGAAAGACGGCGACGATGAGAAGGAGAAAGAGAAGAACTCCAAATCTATGGCTCCTATCCCTGTGGAAAAGATTCACTGTTTGGACAAAGTTCTTGGGTTCCTTGCACCAGATCCCAGCATGATCTCGAACATAACAAAGTGTCAACTCAGTGCTTTAGAGACACCACTCGGTGAGGAGGACCCACTTGAGATTACTACCATTGATCTTCCTGATGAAATTCCCTTTAGCTTTGTGGCCATTCGAGAAATCATGACGGAAATGCAGGCAGCATTGTTCCGTTGGACCTACTCGCATGATGCAGTTCGGTGGTTGAATCAACTCAAGGTGGATGTTGCAAAGTCATCGCCATCACCATCGATCTTGTGCGACTTTCCGTGCAACCTCGACAGCGAGTTTTTCCTTCCAGTAGCAGGTACCGTTTCCTTGACCCCTACGATCAATTCGTATCCGCTCTGTGTTCCTAAACTGCAGTTGAAGAGAACGATTCAGTAGGAGTAGGAAACTGATGAAAGAGATAGTAAGTAAGTTAAGTAAGTTTGAATCATGAATACCGACCAGAAAGAGGAGAGAGGAGAGAGTAAGATCAAGATGAAGACTGTGGCTGTGACTAAGACTTTTAAATGCTGTAGCTGTAGCTGATATCTGTGAATCTATGACACTCATGACTCATGACTGATAAATAGTAAGTTTTAGTGACTATGACTCTATGAGACTCTTTGACTATGACTGTTACTCCTCTATTACCAAAACTATTTATCAGTCATAGAGTCATAGAGTCATAGATATCCAATACTATACGAGACTTTTTTAAAACCTACATTTGTCACGTATAACTTGAATTTGATCGATCAATGAAGTTAACTTGGTTTTCTGTATTATTTTGATTATAGCTGAACACTGTGGCTGAACACTTGTGACACACTTATTGGGAAATTAGATTTGATATCATGATATCTGATATATGTTATTATTTTTCGATATGATATCGTTTCATCGATTTATCGATCTGAGAATCTGATGTCGGATATCTGTTTGTTCAAGATTTATATTATAATTATATATCTTTTTCTGGTTCCGAAGAGTTCGAATTGATCACTGGACCACTGGTGACCACTGACTATTAACTACTAACCACTGACCACTGACTGACCACACACAAATCAACTTCAAAGGTTGTGCGCAAGATGATCGACGCCCCAGAGAAATCGGCTTCGGATGCTGATGCTAGCGCTACCGATGACTTGTGGGATGTTGATTCTGGTGGACCTTGTCACAAAGTTCTGATTTATGTCACAGGTGATTCACACAAATGCCTGTGTGGTGATCAGTTTGTTCCTGCATGGGGTGTCAAAACTGTTGCCAAAGATCCACTGCTGGTTGTTGGGTCAAAACCGCTTGACATTCCCAAACCACCGTCATGGATCAAACCAAAGAACCCGGAGGAATCAAAGGAAAAGGAAAAGGCAAAGACGGCAAAGACTCCAGTTGCTGAAGGCGGTCAAGAGGACTCCAAAGAGTCCAAAGACTCCAAAGACTCCAAAGGTGCCAGCGAACCCGAGTCCAAAGACTCAGACCCCCAGGATTCCAAAGACGACGACATGATCCACATTCAGGCCCCTTGTCTTGTCCTGTTTTGTGATCCATTGGAACTTCGCGGAGACGGAGAAGGTCTTGGCAGCAACACCAAGGTTATGAGGCAGATCGGGACCAGCAAGTTGGGTGAGTACCACGGCCACGAATCGATCGCGGCTGTTTGGCTGTTTGACGATATATCTTTATCATTATCATTCATTTCATTAATTAACCATATGACTATCACAGAACTCATATGATATGAGACATGGGATAGGATCTGATATAGATTTGATATCTTGATTATCTTGGTTCATTTGCTTCATCAAATATTACCAAAAGACCAAAAGACCAAAGACTAGCAAATACAAATATGATTTGATATTCAATATCATATAGTTATGTCAAAATAGAAATTATTATCATTATCCCATTCCCATCCAGAATAACATACCATTGGAAATCACTATCCCATTCCCATCCAGAATAGCATACCATTGGAAACGACATTGACTTTTTACGAACCACCGGGTCTGCGAAGGTCAGTGGGTCTATGAATTGTGGATTGCGGATAGTCAACACAATAAACAGTAAACATAATAGTAAACATATAAAGACTTAAAGACCGGTAGGCTCTTAAGTATCAAAATAGATAGACTGGACTCTCAAAGGAAATCTGTATATCATACTTATCATAGACTCATAGACATTAACTTACCAAGTCGTAGATTCGTAGGCGGCAATAGCGGCAATAAACTATGTTTATCTGGTAACGAGAACTGTATGACCCCGTAACATTTAACTTACAAACTTACAAACCTTCTCGTCAGCTCGTCAACCTCTGACTTGACTCAGGTTGACCAAGACATCAATGCGCGGATCGAACTTTCTCAAGAACATATCAAAGGTGATGGATCAGCTTGGTTTCACTGGTATGCATGAGCTCAATGCTAAAGAGTCCAACGTATCGGGTGGTTCTCCGGAAAAGCCATCAGCAAGCAAGGCAGCCAAGAGAGCATTGAAGAATGCTGATCATTTACTCAAGTAAGGTCAGGTACTGACAATGGACCGGACTTTGAATTTGACACAGTCGACGACAGTTGACAGTTTGACAACATAAGCTACACCTACCTACACCTACCACTACCACTACCACGTAATGTGTTCCCAGTGTTGTGCTATGTTGACTGTGTCGTGATGTTTGATGTTCAATCCAATGTTTAACCTGGAATTCGGAATGGATAGAATTCCGAGAACTCCTGATGAACTGATAAGCTCTAAACCCTTTCATTCACAACTAGTATCTGTTCGTTCTTCAAGTTATCTATATGTTTGCATTTGTTGATACATCCATTTTTTCAAAAGAATCGATGGTCGATGGACAGATTAGGGGAAGTGAACTATTGACTATTGACTATTGACTCATACAATACATAGTTCGGTTCATGATCCTAGGGTTCTATAATTGTGAATGTTTGTTATTCGTCAAGTTGTCCGTTATGGCTGGCTATTTTAAGTTATTGTTATTAGTTGTTATTGTTATTATTCTATTTACTGAATTTACAATTTATTGTGCATTCCTGGCCTCGATGATATGTCTTCATTTTTCGGTGCATTGACTCATTGACAACTCATGGATGGATGAAGTTCTTATATGAAATATGAAATGAATTCTGACTTTGTTTTTTACTTGTTACTTGTTCAACTTGATGCGACTGATTCGACCATTATTCAATTACTCCTCAACTATCAATAAACCCAACAAATGTAAATCAAGTTTGTGGATAATGGATAATAGTGAATATGATGTTAGATATTGGGTACTATTAGACTATTAGGCTATAGGCTATAGGCTTTAGACTATAGATATGATAGTAGTCATGACATGATGATGGTTTATATTCTGATGGGATTCAATCTAATATATATATATTTGATGATGACTTTGACTTATGTCAAACTCAGTTTCCTGAACATTGAACATCGAACAGTTTCTATGGCTGGGCTGTGGCAGTATTGTAAAGCGACCGGTGGGGTTGAACAGTATCTGGTCACTGGTCAATCCTTGAATTATTTGATTTGTTTGACTATTTGACTAATTGATTCCTTCAACAACTCCGTCGACTGGTAATCGGTTTAACCCTAACCCAACACGTTATTGTAGTCTGAGTAATGGGTAATAGAGTTATCAATTCTTCACTGTTGGTTACTGTTGGTTGTTGATGATATCTAATCGCTCATGACTCGTGGACTCATTAACTCATATGACTTATTGACTCACTGACTCACTGACTCACTGATTAAAAATGATTAAATATTAAATTCAAGATTCAAGATACAGAGACTTGTCATCTTTACATCTTGTACTTACCACTTATACTTATACTAATGAGTATACTGCATACTCTAAAATGTATAGTACTCATGACTATGACTATGACCCTATGTCTATCTATTCTATGTTACTATATTGTCGTCATTATATTTCGTTATTTTATCATTCCATGATTCCATGATTCTATATTTCTATACTACTACTACTACTAATACTACTACTACTACTTCTACTACTTCTACTACTTCTACTACTTCTTACTACTACTACTTCTACTACTATTATACTCGAGTCTGATTCGAGCTTAGTTTCAAACAATGGTATAATAACAACCATTAAGCCAGGAAGGAATCAAGAGTCAAAGAATCAAAGGTCAAGAGCTGAGGCGAGGCTTTCAAAGACCTACTGTCGTTTGTCGTCCTAACGGCCGGTGCCACCGGTGTGTTGGAGTATAGACCCTATCGTCCTATCGTTCCTTTTTTTCATGGCGACATATTTTTACGGTGGGTTGGAACCTTGACTGTGACCAACCTGAACTCCAAACTCTGTTTCACCATTTCAACTTCTAAAGATTATAGACAGAGACTATCTGTTGTTTTTGACTTTGTTGTTTGTTGCATTTGTATGATTATCAAAGAAGAGGAAAACTCGAAGTACAGGGCAGAGGCAGAGGAAGGAAAGTTCAGTAATTAATCACCTGCTTATCATTTGTCATTTGTCATCGATCAGTACAGATGGCCTGGTATGTTACACTTCGCCACTCCGGCCTTTTTGCGTACGGTCAACCGTATATTATGTAATGTACAGACCAGATCGAGCGCACTGCGGAGTTGTGGATATCGTCCATCACTGGGAGATTGTTCGTGGACTCATGGACTCCATTCAAAACTTTATAGGAATTGATAGTTCTATAATTAATCCATTATTATAACAGGATATTGAATTGATATTGATATTGAAATGACAGGTTGATATGATAGATGTCGAATGCATCACAATTCACGTCAGTTAGTTCTGTTGGTTGTTTGAATCCATTACCCATCTTCCATCACATCGGTTGATGTTGATGATATGATCAGTTAAACAATGAATCCATGAATGAATCCATGAATGACAAGTATGACAAGCGACAAGCGACAATATTTTAACAACATCAACATCACAACATGTATCAAATCAATGACGATAACTAGAGGATGATGATGATCAACGATGACTTAAGAACACTGAGCACTTGAACACTTCACAATCAGTTTCATGATGTTCACCGACCGAGTTCACTATATTCAAATTTCTTGTTATTGTTGCAGGGGTTAGGGGTAGTCACGACAATCAAAATCTCAGTGTGCGAATGTCTCGAATGTGTATACAACTGGCTAGTGACGATTGTACCATTATATCTCGGGAAAAGGCTGCTATCCGATTTGCCCGACTTGGTTTTTGGTCGAACTTAGGTTCCAAACATACCTTGGATCACCTGGAAATTGGAATACAAAAATATATGATTTTAAACTTCCAGGTTAATGAAGACTTTGATATGATAGTAATCCACCAACTTACTGATTTTAAATGATCAACATTCTTGATTACCAAGATCATTTTGTTAATATTTATCCTGTATGATTATATTGTATATTTTGATATATATACTCTTACAGAGACAATAGATTTAGTAGTTAAACAAAATTTCAGGAATTATGAAAACCATAAAAGTATCATACTTTATTCAATATGACTATGACAGTTCATCCTAAGTCATGAATATTCTTGACATACGTCTTGCCAACCCAGTCGTCAGGATCCCACCCCCGGTGATACATGACAGGACCAGTTAGGCACCACTTAAAGCAGCAGATTACAAAACCCACACTCAAATTAAAAACCGAGCCATTCATCCTTTCAAAGTTTCAGAACATGCAACCAAACATTCTTCCACAAGAGTCCAATCTTCTCACCAAAAAGACAGACTGGGGAGGCCCCTTCCA
>Ga0126342_10005050_pt1 | contig 22829 bp, 13 predicted proteins | sample Cyp1metagenome_FD_92528 | JGI IMG/M metagenome (GOLD analysis project Ga0126342, IMG submission 92528) | Coral microbial communities from Lord Howe Island, Old Settlement Bay, Australia - Cyphastrea 1 metagenome | ecosystem: Host-associated > Invertebrates > Cnidaria > Coral ...
TATGATCTGATCAACGAAGAACAAACCCTTCCGCGATTGCTCACTGTGGTACCGCGGTTGCTACGCGATTGGCTGAGCGATTGAGGGCTGTCCGGGAAAAGGTATTTTGGACAACCCCCAAATGACAAAGCTGGAAACCATCTTATCCAAGAAGACCAGGTTCGAGTGAAACCTCGGTAGCCACTGCAAGTCCCGAGTGGTGAACCAGAAATGCAGTTTCCGGGCGCCAAGGTTTTTGATTTGGATTTTCATGTTCTTCAACTTGTTTTGGGGGTCCGATTGTCGCATTGGTGAGGCCAAAACCCCTGGCCCAACAGCCTCTGAACGCACATGGTCCCTAGGGGTATGTAATCCTTCTGGGTTACTGGGTAAAAGTGTTTTGCTTTCAGGCATCGATTCAGATGTCATCGCAGCAAGTGAGACCCATCTCACTGCTACCACACGTTCCATGCTTTTGACCAGCCTGAAGTCCCACAGCAGGTATTCACATGTGGTCACAGGTGCACTGTCTCAAGCACGCATCAACACCATTGATGCGGGCCAATACACTGGTGTTGCCACCATTGCACGAGTTCCTACACGCGCACTTTGCGCTGCATGGCCTCCAGATCTTTTTGAAACTGGGCGGGTTCAAATCACTGGATCCCTTATCAACAATGTTTGGGTCACTGGGGCGGTGATGTATGGCTATCCACAGGGTAAGATCCACCAAAATGCCCAACACAGGTCAATTGAGATTTTGGACTTCCTCATTGACCACATGACACAGGTTGCCACCGGACCCAGGTATCTTTGCGGAGACCTTAACCATGAAGTCGACCAACTTCCCAACCTGAGCCGGCTTATGGATTTGGGATGGAGGGAGGTACAAGACCTGGAATGCCAGGCTACCGGCAGATCACCCCACCCTACCTGTAAGGGATGCACTCGCAAGGACATGCTTTGGATTTCTCCAGAACTCATTGCGAGCTTTGCCACGGTTCATGTTGACCATGAGAGGTTTGCCGATCACTCTGTCTTGCGTGCTGAGTTTGCTGTTGATGGTGCCTTTAGTCACAGGTTCCTTTGGCCTATCCCTCACCCTGTCCCTTGGACTTCAGTTCCCCCTATGGACTTTCCTTTGGACTTTCAAACTGGACAACCCACGGCCTTATACCATGACCTTTGGCACTCAAGAGAGCAACAGGCTCGTACAGTCCTACGGCAACAGTGGACTCCCCAAATGCAGGGTCGGGGCCAAAGAACCCAACCCCTCAAGAGGAAAGGATGGGCTGCTCCTCCGCGTAAGGGCAGAACAAGTGACTTCCAGCCAACCTTCTATGGATACAATGTCCAACACAGCCGCTGGCTCCGGCAACTCCGCAGGCTCCACAACTACCACCGGTGGGCCCTGGCTCACCATGGAGTGGCTTCTGGTGATCTGCAGCTTCATGGTTCTTACCTCTGGCAAAGTATCTTGCGTGCCCCTGGATTTGGTGTCTCCTTCAGTTCTTGGTGGACTACCCGTCGGTGTGTTGGACTTCAGGACCCTGGTTTCATCCCTGTCTCGCCACCCCCTGCTCATGTTGGTTACATGCTGTGTGAAGCCTTTTTGGGTGAGATTCGTGCCTTTGAGCGTACTCTTGCGGCGGCTAAGATCACAGCCCAAGCCAATGCCCATAAAGCCAATCCCAACCTGATCTACCGCGACACCAAGCGGCCCATGCCGGAACCTGTCACAAGCCTTTTGATTTCCAAGAAGACAAGGGTTACTGAAGTAAGACCTGATGAAGGAGCCGTCCTCGTAGACTCGACTGTGGACTTTGATGCTGACGTGCCTGTGTTGGTTGACTCCTGCCCGGTTGGCTTGATCCATGCCACGGATGATGCCTTGTACCTGTCGGACCTGTCCTCTGTTGCTGTCGGTTCCCAAATCTGTCAGACACAGCCCATAGGCCGCCTTGAAGATGTTTTTGCAGCCTTCCATGATCAATGGAAACAGCGTTGGTGCCGACATGATCATGTGCCCTTTGACCGCTGGGATCAACTGATTGCGTTTGCTCGTGCTCACCTTCCCCATGGACTTGCTCCTGAGACCTGCATCACGCCTGACCTCCTCCGTGCAGAGGCAGCATCCAAAAAGCCTCAAGCTGCAACTGGGCTTGATGGTGTCAGCCGTGCCGACCTACTCCAGGTGGATGCCAATGTGTTGCAAAGCCTTTGTAACATCTATTGCAGGGCAGGGCAGGATGGGCGGTGGCCTGAACAAATTGTGACCGGCAGTGTGGCCTCGTTGGCCAAAAGGGAAGGGGCATGCCAGACCCAGGACTACAGGCCTATAACCGTTTTTTCCATGGTCTATAGGGTTTTCAGTTCCATCCAAGCAAGGGCCCTGCTGTCCCATGCCCACCACTGGTGCCATGCTGATATCTATGGGAACAGGAAACAACACCAGACCGCTCAACTCTGGCGGGTGCTTGTTACCAGCATTCAGCAAGCCTATGACCAGCAGGTGTGTTTGAGCGGGTTGACCGCTGACATCGAGAAGTGCTTCAATTGCCTCCCACGGCTCCCGATCGTGGCAGCAGCACTGCATGTGGGAACTCCTATGTCTGTTATGACTGCCTGGTGTGGAGCGTTGGCAACCATGTCACGGAGGTTCAAAGTACGTGACTCCTATAGTGATGGCTTTACCACCAGCACTGGGCTTGCGGAGGGCTGCGCTTTGAGCTGCTACGGCATGCTGTTGTTGGATGACATCATGCATCGGTACACTGCAGCCCAATACCCAATGCTTCGAGTTCTCAGCTTTGTGGACAACTGGGATTTCTTGACTTGGCATGCTGAGGCGGCGACCCAGCAACTTGATGTGTTGTTGGACTTTGCATCACTGACCGACTTGACAGTTGACCGTAAGAAGACCTTTGCTTGGTCCACTTCCCCTACGGTCCGCCATGCTCTCCGAACACAAGGGCTGACTGTGTTGCATGCTGCCAAGGACCTCGGTGCCCATGTCGCCTTCTCCCGCCAGCACACCAATCGGACTGTCACCCAACGATTGGAAGACCTAGGTCAGTTTTGGCCGAAGCTGCGCAGTAGCAAAGCGGGATACAAATCCAAACTCCGTGCCCTACGGACTGTTGCTTGGCCTCGCGGGCTTTTTGCAGTTGAGAGTGCACCAGTGAGTGATAGCACCTGGCTATCTATTCGAAGACAAGCCAACCATGCGCTGCAGATGGATAAACCAGGTGTCAACCCACTCCTTGTCCTTGGTTTGGTGGAAGCCTATGCCGACCCTGAGTTCCTTGCACTGATCCGTACGGTAGGGGAGACCCGCTTGAACTGCCCTGTGGACTTTTGGGCCAGTGACCTCTACCCCCTTGCTTCAGGTGCCATTGAAAGCCCACCGTCCTCACCAGCGGCGGTGCTGTTGATGCGTGCTCAGAAAGTTGGCATCACCGTTTTGCCTTGTGGAAAGAGGAAGGATGTTGTCGGGACTTTCCATCCAGCCACAATCAACTTCACAGAGCTCTGTCACCGACTCCAGTGGCAATGGAACCACTATGTTTCAGCCTCACTCAAACACCGGAGTGACTTTAATGGACTTCATGGGGTCGATACCACCCTCACCAGGAAAACCCTTGCTGCCCTGCCTCCTGATGAACAGAGTCTGTTGCGCCTTAGCTTGGCTGGTGGACTTTTTACCCAGAATGCGCATGCCCACTGGAACGAAGGCGATGGAGGTTGCAAGTGGTGTGGTTTGCCTGACTCCCTGTATCACCGTTACTATGAATGCTGCAACACGTTGGACTTGCGTGCCAAACATGCTCCGGATGTTGTTGCCAACCTTGGGTCCATCCCTAATGCCATGGCCTTACGCAGTTGGGCACTGTTGCCGCCCACTCACCTTCTTTGGCTCCGTCTGTTGGATTCCATCCCTAGTGCTGTACCGTCTTTGGCTGGGAGGTTCCGTGTCGGTGAGGTCAATGAGGTTTTTACTGATGGCTCTTGTCTGTGGCAGGCTGATCCTTGTCTGCGGTTGGCGTCTTGGGGTGCTGTCCTCGCCGGTCGTTTTTCATCGGATTGGTCCTTCCAGCATGGGGGCATTTTGGGTGCTGGGCCCGTTCCAGGCCTTTGCCAAACGGCGTACAGGGGTGAACTCTTTGCTTTGGCCTTCGTCCTCCACCATGCTGCTCTCAGTGGCTCCAGGGTAAAAATATACTGTGACTGTTTAGGGGTTGTTAATAGATACCACCTGCTCACCCAGGGAACAGTGCCTTTGAAATCAACTGCGGCAAGTGCCGACCTTTGGACCTGGGTACTGGAATCAGTGGAACGGCTTGGCGCTGGAATGGTGGAGGTGGTCAAAATCCCTGCACACCGCAGACTGACCCAGGCTACGACGCGCCGTGAAGCCTGGTCCATCTGGCACAACAATATGGTGGACAATGTTGCCAAAGCAGCCAACATGGATCGTTCAACAGATTTTTGGCACAGGTGGAAACAACATGCGCAGATGACAGCAGCAGCACACACACTGCACAGGCAGATTTGTGCCTTGCATGTTGCCGTGGCGAAGCGAAGTGTTCAGGCTGATGCAGCAGTTACTCTGGATGAGGTTCCTCACCGTGCACCGAGGAACCTTAGAACTTTTGAGCAGCTTTTTCAGGTGGAGAATTGGAATGGTGAGCTGCCGATGAGTTTTTCCAAAGAGTATGGACATGGCATTGCCAATCGAGTGGCAACATGGTGGCGTGCTCGTACAGGGAGCCCCGAAGCTGGTGAAGTCAGATGGATCACCTTCGCTCATTTGTACGTTGATTACCAATTAACTTTTGGATGCCCCGGACCAGTCAAGCATGGTCAGCAATGGTTGGATGCCTTCACAAGGCCCTATTTGGACGTGGAGCGGCACCAGTTTTTGCACAGACTGAAATGGTTCAGGAGATGCTTGAAGGTGTTTTGGAAAGCTACTCATCAACAAGTGGGAATGGCTCAGTGCCGAGCCGAAGGCGAATCCATCCAGAGCTACGTTCAGTCAGCATCGGTGAAGTGGCACATGCCTAGCTGGATCGGTGCCGAGCATTGGCTGGCAACTGAGTGTTCTGGACCGTGCATTCGAGGCACGAAGGCGTTGCAGTCGCTGCCGCTTGTGAAACCACAGGCGCGCTATGCGCTGCCAAAGAGCGCGATCGATGCGTCTCACGGCATGGACCTTGCCTAGTGCGTGACTTCAAAGGCCTCGCTCCCCAACCAGAGCAGGTCGCGGCCGGAAACGTGTGGAAACGTGTGGTGGTTTCAAACATTTTTTATTTTCCATAATATATGGGATAATCCTTCCCATTGACTAATATTTTTCAGAGGGGTTGAAACCACCAACCAGTATAGTAATCACCAGAAATGGGAATTCAAACTTTAACACGTTATGCATTTCAAGCAGCAAAGGTGGGTGGTGAGATCACTTTCCTTCGATCATGTTCGATCCTTGCCGCAACCAGCGCCACGTTGAGTCGCGGAGAACCTCCTGACGGACCGCTGCAAGTCGAGGCCTCGCACTGTCCGCGTGAAACGTTACGCCTCGTCGTCGAGGGACATCAGCGCTTGCAATCCGATGCAGCGTTGGCACAACCATTATGGACAGTGCCGTTGCCGACATACTTGAATATAAGTTTGGTTCCTGCAATGCACCTGAACCAAATCCAACGGAAAAGCCTTGCAAAGACCAAAGTTGGTATATTCACTGGTATGCTGGTATGTCAGAAGTTCCGAGAAGATCCGAGAAGTGGATTTGTAAACTTCTGGTGCCTCAAAGTGCTAGAACCCCTTGCATTCACGGTATGCAAGGCGCGTGAACATCAGGACCGCTCGTCTCACCCTCGGGCATGGCCATTCGCCTCTAAGCGCCCGACTAATCCAATCTCTTCCTGGGTGGTCCACCCTTTGGTGTTGGGCACCTGTGGATCCTGTGATATCCTGTGGATCTTCAGAAAATCGCTGTAGATATGGATAGATCACAGCAACATACAGCAACTAGATACTGTTTCGACATAAACAGATCAACTGTCAGATGTGAGTCTGATAGAGTTCCCTATGGGGCCACTGATTTGATTTCTGATCAGCGTGACCAAATGGTTTTGATTTCTGGTTAATCTCACCTGCCCAGTTTAACATTTCTGGGATACATGTAACAGGTGCAAGGTGAATTGATCAAATATGATTAATTATGATCATATAAAATTTATAATATTATAAAACTAGTGTGGTTGCCCAACCCAACGCAAATCACAATCTCTGCACTCTTGTTCAAATCGTTGAATTCAGCTCCGGCGTGCGCTTGAGTTGTTCTGTTTCTCCCCAAGAACGAAAGACTGTGCACACTTAGTTTCTAAGCTTTGCTCAAGCGGCATTTGCCGTGGATACGGATTTACGATGATTTACTTCCGCAGGAACGTCTCGTCTGTTTTTTGTTCGTCAGAGATCATTCGACATGTCCGACATAGCTTTGTTTGAAAACAAACTATACTCCTTCCTTTCGACTGGTTGATCATCATTTTCCTGCTCCTGGGGAAGTAATCCCCCTCGAAAGCTACGCCGTTTCTCATTGATGCTGGCGACCTCTCCAGAGCGTCCGATGTCTGGAAGTCACGGCCGATGTCTGGAAGAGCTGCTCGACAACGATTGACGATCGATGATGGACGGCAATGGACAGCACACATATATTGCATTAGATAGTAAGAGAATGTAAGAGATCATTGTCCGACCATGACACATGTTACATATTCTTAATTATGTTTATATCATTTTATATCATGTTCTTGTGATCTCTTACAATCCAATGCAATCATATATGCAATGTATATGTGTAATCGTGATAAATTTTGGTGAATATATCCCCGCAGAAATTTGGCACATGGAGACACGGAGGCTACGGCCCTTTTCCAGCGTTTTTGTCAGCGTTTTTTTCCACCAAAAATTCCACCTATCCTATCAATCGGTCTATTCATGTTCTATCTAAATATCTAGATCTATATCTACCCCAATCTAATTCCCTCTTTTTATCTGTACTAGTACCACTTATATCCACTCGTACATGGTACAGTACTATGATAATGTGACTTAAACATACTTAAACTGGGTATCTAAGGTTTCAAGGAGCTTCTATTGTCAGTTTGCTGCTTCCTGAATGACAAAATGGACATGACTGGAGCGGTTGCAACCCGACGTTTGCTCTTACGATATCATCGTCGCTACTGGGAACTCCGAGGAGTGTGTTCAGCCGGAGGCGCTCAGCAACGGAGATAACTCCGTTCAGCTGGAAAAAGGGCGCCTCCGTTGAAAGGTGCTGTGGTCCGCTGTTGACCACGGATTTTCCGCATCTAGGAAACATCAGGAAGATCTGGTTCTTGGATGAGTCTCTTTTTGCACGCGGTTCCAGTTGATGCCACGATCTTGCCGTATATTGTTTTTGCCGTCACAATGACGAAAGAACTTAGAGGGGAGTTGTCCAAATCTGCCCCCGCAACCTGTGACACCTGACGTTACGTCGCGGTCAGTCTCCACCCTTCGCAGCAGAAGGCTTGGAGCTCTTCTGACAGAGGACTGAGCAATCACGATCCGATCTGCTTGATGGGAATTTGGGGTTTGATAAATACTTGGATTTTGTATGAATTTGTTAGTATATGACCCACAGGAAATGGTGAGGTTAAACCAACCATCATAAATCTGTCAACATGTTGCAAATGAACAAAGTCTTTGATCAACCCACGTGTTGCTCAGTGCTTTGTGGTGAACATCGGTGGCGGTGAAATGCTGGTGAGAAAAGACGAACTGCCGCATGGCTCAATTTGTCTTGTGACAACGTCTCAACGTCTATTCTGACTCTTGGTGACTAAGGCTTGCTCGTTCAGGAAATTGCATAATTATTTGATCCGGAGCAATTTGATTCTATCCAGCACAGATGCAAAATCACTAGATAATTGATGATAATTTGACAAGTGCATGTCAGAAGAAATGAAGACATGTCATTCATCAACCATTCTTAGTTTGTTTGTTTTTGTGTGATGACTTTGCATGATGGTCAAAAGGTATTATTTGTGAGAGTGTTCTCACGTTCTTTTGATTTCTTTTGCACTTGTTTTAGTTATGGTAGGCCTCTGTTTTCATTTTAATCTGCAGTGTTTGGGTTTTGGGCTTGATTGGTTCTGCGTTAGCTGTTCAGGGTACTGTCGCTTTCGATCCAATCTGATCTATATACTGTATGTTTGATCTATATAATTATCATCACATACATTTTTACATAAGTTATTTTTATAATTTCTTATATAATCTTATATATATATTATAATTGATTATAATCTATGTATATATATATATATATTATAACGCGATATCCATAAATTATCGTTGTATATATCTTGTTTATGTGTTTCTTTCCCCTAGTTGCTGGTCTCCGTCTTGGACCTCCCCATTTGTTACGCGATTTTGCGGCGTCTACCGGCACGAAAGGGCGCAGAGCTGGCGAAGCAACGAGTCCATGAAATGGCAGCAGAGAAGAAGGCCATGGGTGATGGGATGTGATGGGTGATGGGTGAAATCAGAACCGGCATGGTGGAGATAGGCCATGGTGTAGTTGCACTTAGTGTTGGATGCTGATTACTGTATGGCCCTCCAAAGAATTTAGGTCTACTATGGGTACCAGGTCTGAGGAGCTCAGGATGATCCAACCCCCCCGACTACAAAGGTCGACCCCCCAGAACCACCAAACATTGGAAACACACTTTTCGGTCGCGCGACTTTTCTACTTTTTCGTGCGCGTTGCTCTTCTTTGTGCTGAATTCTGCTGATTTTTCTCTTCTTTGATCTTCTTTCTTCTGCTTCTCTTCTCGGATCTTCTTTCTTCTTCCTTTCTCATCTCGGACTCTTCCCACCTCTGCTGCTTCATTTGTCTATATTGTCAGAAATTTGACGTCTAAATTTCCATCGATCATGTGCAAACGTTGCCGTTAGCATAAGGACAAGCATTGACGTTCCGGTGTTCAGACTCTGTCGACCCCAGGGACACGCCATGATGGTGGAAGACGACCAGGAGTTGGACAACGCCGTGCCTTATCGAATCGTTTGCGAGGACGAAATCCACCGAATCCCCAGTTGGGGATGCGTTTTTTACCCAGAAATACCAGCAGAATACCGTATTCTCTCTGGAAACCAAACCAGCAGGCTTTGCTGGAGCATCCCCCATATACTTGGAGGATTTTCCATGATTTTCCCATGCATGCATATTTCGTTTGAACATGGCCGAAGACGGAGGGTATTGCCATATTTGGGACTATTTGGGTGGATGAACATCCATAGAAACCAACTAATTATTCGGGTGTGGTACCCAGAAATGGGATGATGGATCCTGAAATTGACCACCGTATGGCGTTTTTCGTGTTTTTCTTGGGGGATCTCAGTTGAACCATGATGTCATCCACTGTTGCCCCGTGCTTACTATCCGGTACAGCAACCAGTTTTTCCTGAAATCGCTAAAAATTGGATGGGACAATTTAGAGGAAACCCGATATTTATTTGGGGGCAAAAACATTGATTAACTGTCAGATTATCCTATTAAACTGTTGTGCATTTGTCGGATATTTTTTATACGGGAATCCAATGGGCACAGACAAATCTAACAAAACAATTCCTATTTTTTTCAGACAATCCCCAGATGAAATGAGATTTTAATTCCCTGTCTCAATCAACAAATTTAAGATCGTGCAGTGTCTTTCAATATGTTTTAAATTTATACTGTTCATAGCTGGAGACTGGGTTCGAATCAGTTTCTGCATGGTCACAACAAGCAGCGGCTAGCAGACTTTGGGGTTGACCGGTTGACCTGGTGAGTTTGTTTGAAAATATAGTGCCCCAAAATCCCATAGTTTATCATGGTTTATCGTCATATGCTCTATTAAATGGAAGGGGGTAAACCATGGTGGACTGTTGTTCATCAGGAGCTCTTTTTCACGACCTGTCTTCCTTTGATCAAACTGTGCAGTGAAATTGCCATGGCACTGCGCTGTATCAAACCCCTGCCTCGGTCTGAGTGGGCTTCATGGGGGCGTATTTGCTCACGGCCTTCCAAACCCACTTCCAGGCACATGTTTGTGTGAATCATAGAGATGTTGTGTGGCAAAAGTATAGGTGTGAGGTGTGATTTCAACTATGCTAACCTATTTTTCATGGAATTTTGTGTTTTTTTCGTTTGTTTTTGCTGCCTATGGATGCATTCAATCCTGCAGGTTGGGGTCGGTTCGGAGCCAATTCTGGCACACATTGGCCGGAGTTGCTGGAGCTGTTGGAGTTTGCTCGCGGCGTGGCCGGAGATGCCCCGTGTCACCCGTGTCAGGGAAGGCTGCGCCGGGATTTAGAGAATTGCTGACATTCTGGTTCCTCGGATTGCTACAGAAGTTTTTTTATTATCTTCTGACTTGTTTTTTCTTGTTTTTTCATGTTTTCATCCTCATTGCTTTAAGAGATCCATTGGTTAATCCACCGCGACTGGCGCCGCAAAAGGCCCCCCCAAGGTTCGGCCCAGAGATATTTACTGAACGGCAGCGGCTAAATGACATCGACTATCTTCGGGGTCGAAGCAAGATGTGGTACATGAGTGGCACAAAATATGACCAAACTGCCAAAGAATTCCTGCCGCTCTTGCAGATGTACGACCCATCAGATTTTTCACCAGAGGCGCTACAGGTAGATGAATCGGTCGAGCAGAATCTGGCCAAGGTTGTGTTGTTTGACCAGAACTTGGGCTGCAGATGTGCGTCTTAAAGTTGAGCAGCCACAAAAACAAGATCTGGGTTTGTCTGAAAATGGGGTACCCCTAAGTCCACTGGTGAATCACCATGTCACAATATTTCACCCATCAACAAACATAAAAAATGGATAATAATGGAGTGCAATGGGGGAATACCATGGAATACCACCCATTTCTGGACAGGCCCCGTGTTTTTTGTATTGTCGAGCATTGTCGAGATCGGCAAGACCACCCACCTTTTGCGGCTTTGTCGAGATGGGGGTTGTGCTGATGTCAATTGAGGGGGACGGATTCATAAACCACAACCACAACCACAACCTTGATTGAAAGATATTAAAACATATCCGCCGGGGTCCATCATATCCCATCTAGAACTGGTTTAAGATACATTGCCAGGAAATTCTGATCAATGACTACATTCATATCCAGCTAGACTTCTCCCAGTGGATTAAGGTTACTATCATCGTCTATCAAAAATCAGGTCGGGATTTTGTGTTGCGCCAAGAATGTTTGAGGATTCCTCGCAATGCCTACCGTGGCACCGCAGAAGCCTTTCGTTTTGATGAGGCGGCATGACTCTTGCCTTAGCAAAGGACATCCAGCTGCAGTCCTTTTGAATAGAACATCAGAACATCATAGAACATCTAAAACTAGCTAAAACTCCGAAAAAAGAAGGAATGGGAACGGGAGATAAAGTTTTGCTTGGCGCGTTGGGGCCGCACAATCTCAGGTCCATCAGGGATGCGTACTGTAAGCGTCAAGCTCTCACAAACGATGGTACTGGGCGTAGGCATTTGGCAGATGCAAGTTTCAAGATACAGCATTAAGAACTAGTTTTAACTATATGATATATTATACTATATGACTGGCCTAGCATGTTTGAAGCACGCGAAGAGCACGCACACTTTTCTCTTGGCACCCAATGGGCTGTGGGTCCAAGTCACCATATCAGATGGGTATGTTAACAGCCCCTTCTCGACTCTCCTGTCAACTTAGGATTAATTATACCCAAAGCGAGTCTATTCCAAGGTGTTGTGAGTGATGCTCTTCTGCAGAGTAGCTTTGCAAGTACTTGCTCTGCGGCTGAACTCCTATGTGCAGTTCAGCCACTTGCCCATGCAGAAGGCCCTGGTGATAGTCGAATCCAGCTTGGAATCCGCATCCTGCAAGAAAACATGGGGCGCTATCCTGAGGAGGCTTCAAAGATGATTTTCCAGGCTCGCAACCTAGGACCTCTATTAGACCATATACGAGGCTACAGAGAAAGGAGAAGACTGACCACACAACCATGAAATCTAGAATATATTGGTCCTTCCTCCCTTTCATAAATCTTCAGACTTTAAGCTTCTTATTTTCTGGAATATCATCCAATTTCCTTGCTTTCGAAGTCCTCAAACCTCTGAATTCATACGGATTCAACCAACCCCCAAAGGATCCCAAAGGTAGCCCCGAAGAACTGCTATGAACTGCTTAGGGCTTATGAACCACCAACCCCCGAAGGGCCAGCCAGGTCAGCTTTGCGGGGGGTGAATCACGGTGGATCCCAGTGAAATCGTGAGGCGATTTTGTCTCACTACGCGCATGGTGCGGTCCTACGTCGCTTCGGGCGATACCCTCATCGCAACGTGCAGCTGGGGCGCGAGAGCACGCCTGAGGAGATGGAGATTGGGATAGTGATTGGGATAGTTACGGATAGTTGCGGATAGTTACGGATAGTTGATGTGTCAGCCCCATACATCCCCATACCCTACAGATTCCGCAATTTCATACAGCCGTGGCAGTCAGGCAGTCTCAAGTCTCCCAAGCCTGGAAGATAATTTGATGGGGACTCAATGTAAGCATTGCCAGATTGGCCTTTGAGATCTCTTGATGTTTGAAGACAACTACAGATCAACATGGTAGGTCTTAAAATGTGCAGTAGAATTCTGCTCCTATTCCACTCATTTTGGGCATATTCCACTCTCATATTCCACTCATTTGGACAGCCACAATCATCACTGCTTGATCTCACTCGCAGGAACTCTCATGGTTGAACGCAGCGGACTGCCCTGGATGGGCACGAAGCCAGATGAAGCCAGAAAAAGCCAACAATCCTGTGCCGGCCGTGAGTCAACAATCTGTTGCACTTTGAGGTACTCTGATAGACACTCTGATAGATACTCTGATAGATACTACTTACAACTACCAGATTCAGAAGGTTGGAATGAATCTACTTCTGAGACCTCACGCTGACTGCAGTTGCAGCCTCCACCCTGCAAACTTCTTGTGTCGTGACATGTGCAGACACGTGGTCGGCAGGATGGTTCACTTCACAGCAAGTCATTTGCTCACACCGACAAGGGCATGTGCCCACCCGTGTCGCGTGACCGTTGTGATTGAACTGCCACCTTGTAGACGTTTGTTCCTTGGTTCCAGTGAAAACAACAAGCTGAGATCCGCTGAGTGGTTTGGGGGAATCTCAAGGACTGCCAAATGTCAACCTTCGTGCAAACGGCAGAGGTACTTCATGGGTATGACCCTCATGAACTACAAGGCTGTCCAAAGACCCAGAGCCAAAGTGCTGGCGATGTGAAGGTTTTGAAGCAGCATCTTCCACTGAAACCAATCTAGACTGTTGGTGGTTTGGCAACCGCAAAGGTGGCATTATCAAGAATTATCCAAAATTAAGGCATAACATGGCATGGCATAACATTTGAGTCTGAAGAGCGTCATCTAAGGCGCCTTCCAATCAACCTTGGATTGAGTTGAGGCGGGCATTGTGTCCAGGTTCTGTGACACTGTGTCCAGGGTGTACACTCACTGCAAGACTGAAAGGTGTTTTTTTTTAACCTCTGCCGCAGTCGGCAACTGGTTAGGTCTTATCTTTTTAGGGTGTTCTGATACTTTCTTATCATATTATATCATATATTTATATATATTTATCATATCAGATCTTTTCCGCAGCAATTTTGTCATGCCGCGAAGCTGCAAAACAGTTCATGTTACTTTTGCGGCCATCTCACCATGGCTTTCATGGCTTCCATGGCTTTGTTTTTTGTCTTTCCTATGTCCAGTGGCTTCCAAGCCACCGACCATGAAGGCGGTCAGCTACGGCCCCGTGCCCCTGAAAGAGCCGGGCGCGGGCGCGGGCTTGTTGGCACAAGACGATTGGATGGTTGAGGCGGCAAAGCCCATGTGGGGCCTGCGGGGTCGAGATGACTTGGGCATCGTCCGCCAACTGGGAGCCAATACGGTCAGACTCTATGGAAACAATCCGAAACTTGAGCTTGTAAGTTTTCAGTATTTGTCAGTTTTCATGTAAGTTGTTGATCCCATTTTTGAATTTGACGAAGTTGTTGATTTTACTCCACCTCATGGCCTACTTGAAAGTTTTCCGTTCGCAGTGTCAAGGAACGAAAGTCATACGAGCTTTTTGGATGAGGCTCATGAAAAGGGCCTGAAAGTGGTGCCCGGCATGAGTGATTTCCCATATACGCAGATGCTTCCCGGAAGTTGTATCGAAACAGACTTCGATTGTTTCAATCAGAGCCGCGATTCATACACATTGAACCTTCAAACAGGATTCCTCACGGAATTCCAGGAGTATCATCCAGCACTTTCATATTTTATCCTGATCAACGAGCCAGACCTGAAGATGCCCTCAACCACCACCACGGAACAAGGACAACCTCAACGGATGGCCAAAGCCATAGTCAGTGCCTTCGATGGCTTTTTGGAAGCCGAAAAACTGGCAAATGTCACTGGAGACTTGGTTCCAACATGATCATCGATCATCCCTCACAGAAATCATCTGATTGGTGCTTTGGAACATGGCTGGATGGCTGGATGAATTTTTCCCCAATAGTTGGGATGGTGATCCAATCTGACTTGAGCATATTCAACACAGGGGGGTAGGTATACCACCAACCAGTCATCAATAGTGTCAACCTCGGATTTTTATACATCCCTGGTTACCATTGCAACACTGTTTTGGGGGGTGTACCAGTGTACCTCCCAATCAAGAAGCCAGGGTTTATTCATCTAGGTTGACATTACAAAATACCCCACCGACCCTTTGTTTAGAATCTGAGGGGTCTGCAAAATATCAGGGGGGTGGGATTGCTTACAAGCGGTTGGTGGCTTCAAGTAGCTTTTGACTTTCAATCCTGATTTAGGAAGAGGGATTTACTGTAATCCAGCTGAACCACGCTGAAGCAATAGTTAGCTGGGTTTGTCTGAAATTTAATTGACTGCATTTCCATCCACTGCTTAATCATCATTATATATCATTATCCCCATGAAGTTTGCCATTTTGGAGGTGATATCATCCATCGTATCCATCATTTTCAGCACTGCAGTGGTGTGTTTCGTGCCATCTGCCTAGCCAGGAGATTTGATCAACATCACAGCGACCTTCTCCTATGCAATTTGCCTGGTGTGCGATGAGTTCAGCAACTTGCCTGCCTTGGGCCAAATGGCCACCCTGGTGGATGCAATGCTGAATCCAGAGTCCTTTGGCTATGAGCCCAAGAATAATATCACGGAAGCCTTTCTGAATCGCTGGGTGCACAGTTTCAACACCAACAACCCTGCGCGTGATTTGAAAAGCCAGTTCTTTGATCATTACCCAGACTCTTTTGGCTACACCCCAGTCTTTGTGGCAGAGTACCACAGTGTGATTTTGCAGTACCTGGACATCACGTTGGAAGATGACTTGGCCCACATCATGGAGTTGGAGAAGAACTCTGAGGTGTTCTTTGGCATCTCCTTTTTTCAGTACCAGGTGGCGTACTGGAAAGGTGGAAGTGAGATGGACTTTGGGCTGTTTGGCTTGGGGAACTATCTCATTGCAGAGATGCTTTACTATGGCGAGACTTTCAAAATTTGGTGCTTGGAACCTCAAGTCTCCCACTCCACACCAGGGTCAAGCTTGCCCCAGGTTCTGACCGGGGCCTTTGCAGGTCCTGGAATAGACTATGAATATCTTTGCCAGCCTAATCCACATGTGGTGTCTCTTTCCCAAGATGGTTTTGGAGCCATCGCTTCCCAGGGTCCTGAGCGTCTGGCCATTTTCATCAAGCGAGTGGTCGAGCATCTTGGGGCAGAAGTCGTTGATCAGAGTGGCCTCAAGTCTTTTGCTGCGCAATTTCTGACCGATTCTGGAAAGACCTGGGGGGATCTTGTCACGGCAATCTCTTTTAAGCCTTTCTGGACAAGTTTCAGCTCCGACGCTGCCTGTGTGGCCGACCGCACAGCGGATGCTCAACAGGTAGGTGCAGCGATATCTTGGCTGTGTGGCCAAGAGTTACCTTCAGGGCTCACATGCAACGTGCCAAAGTCATGCACAGAGGATGCGTTCACAACAGCAGATTGGCTGTTCAGCCGTTGGTACAAGAAACAGGTCGACAGGGACCCTTTGCAAGACTGCAACTTTGGGGGCGCGGCCATCTTTGCCAGTCCGGCAGTCAGATCTTTCTCGGCCTGTGTGGTGAGAACGCAGCTGCGGGGATCTGTATAGGCAGTACAGTTGTAGACCCAATGTGGTCCTTGGTTCCACCGCACCGGATTTGGTCGTGGGGAGACCAAGAGAATTGCACATGGAGATCCTTTGTGATCTTTTGGGTGAGAATGCTGCATGTCAATGTAAAGCTTTACAGGATCCACCAGGGTTTCCCTGACAAATTCATTTAGGGTTTGGCCAAGTAAGAGCTTGACCTGAAGAGGACCCTGAATTTGCTAATTGACTATAGGACCTGCATGATTGTTCCAAAAGGATTTGTAGCTGATTTTGTCAAGCAATGCCATGTGTAAACTGGGCTTGTTCTCGTTAAGGGCATGTTGCATTGCCTAAACAAACAATTTGCCCTGGTAAATGTTTGCCATGTTAGTTAAACTGTTAAATGCTTGATGCCACTCTTAAGATCAGTTTGTTTGCGGAATATCGTTGTAACACCGACTAGCCCATTGCTGCTTGACCCAGAGCGGAATCAGACTTTTTGCATATCTGCCTCTGTCAAGTTGCAGCTAATCTCAAATCTGTGTTGATCATTATGATCGCATAATAATGTTCTCCTATTCTATGATAAATCATGATAAAGTCCAATAATTTCGAACAATACATAAACATACACTGGTTTTCCATGGTTTTCCCATGTTTTCCCATAGGCATGGTGTTCCTGTAAGTTTTCCCTTACGCCAAACCAATGGCAGTCCGTTGGTCCGCTTGCTGCGAGGCATCCACAAAAGCTGCGTTGGTCACAAGGCTGCGCCGTGCTGCGACTGAAGGCGCCCAGAGTTGTTTTGCACCAAGAAGCCTCAAAATTTATGATAGTTTTTGAATGTTATTGATAGTTTATGAATCTTTATGATATATAGATATACGTATATGTATATATATATAGTTTATGATAGGTTATGAGAATTTGAATGAGACATGATAACCTATGACTATCATAAACTATCATAATATCATTTACTATTATAATGTCAAGTTAGGATTAATAAACCCTGCGGTAATAATCAACCCCCTCTGCCCCCCCAAAAAAATGTAATTTAAAAAAGGGTGGTCCCCCAAGATTAATAAATCCCCCCGATTAAAAAACCACCAGTGCTGAAATCCATTTTTTATCCAACAAATTTTATTTCCAATTCTATTTATTTCATAATTATGTTTTTACATTTTTTTAATCATCATTGTTATACTTAAGGTTTAAGTTGATCATTGAACATTTCAAAAAAACAACTATTCCCCAAATGATCGATTTCTAATTAAAATCTCTATAAAATCATCAGTTCGGATAGCTCCCAAAGGGTACCCCTCATGAGCCCATGTCCCCCATTAATAATAACCAGGGTTTGCCCCTGATTAATCAACCACCTTTCTGAACCATGAGATTTTAACATTTTTAACAAATCCAATAGAATTCTATTAAGATCTAATTGACTCAAGCCATATCCAAATTTTTATGGTTCAGAGTTGCTTGTTATTAAGGGGGGTTTAAGAAACTGACCTACAAGGTAGAGTTCTGACCTTCTGGGGGGCGGGCGGGGTGATTAATCCGATGTTGGCATTAATGGTGATGTTTATATGATACCCTCTGGTAAACTAACAGTTTGCTATTGAAAATGGCCCAGTCGAAATAGTGGATTTTCCCGTGAAAAATGGTGGATCTTTCCAGTTCGCTATGTTAAATTACCAGAGGGTAATCATTATCATCCATCAAGCTGCCGAAACTTTCCTAGTTGGACACAGGCCAGCCAGGCCGCCCAGGCCAGGCTTCAACGGTTTTGCCAGGTTTTTCTGCCTGAGATCCGTGGAGCACAAGACCTGGAGGCCTGTTACAAAGATGATGGGAATGTTCGGAATGGTATCAGTTTTATGTTGCAAATTATGTACATCAACGAGATATATATATATATATATCATATATATATATCATATATATATTATATATATATTGATATTATATATATATGTATATATAAGCGTATTGCAATGCTAGACTATAATATAATGTTATATTATATCAATTGTATATATATATATATAATAATGTATCATATCGTTGAACTTGTAGCACTCTCACACTCTCCTGTGATTTTGCTGCACGTTGGTAGTGTTCTGCGACTTGTCCCACTTGTTCCATCTTTCCCTGCGGATTGCTCAATTAATTGCTTCATGGGCTCCCAACATGGGATTGTCTCAAGATTTGGGAGTTTTTCAATTCTTTGCATGGCTGGACGTGAGAATGATCTAAAATTTGCCACCATGATGATACGCGGTGCTCTGGTCTCAAGCTTGCCAAGTAATCTTGAGTGCAGGGCATTGAAGTTTCGGAATCTTGAGCTTGCACCCAACTTTTCAGGCGAAGTGTATCACAGTCAATGTCAAGTCAGCATGGCATCATGGGCAGCAGCAGCACAGGTTCAGGTCCCTGAACATTAGCGCGTTGGCCAGCAGTTTCGGTTGCTGATTGGCTGGGAATGATTGGGTTACCATGGGTTGCCGGTGGTTTCAACAAGCAGCCGGTCGAAGCAGAGAGGTTGACCTCAGATCGGGCGGATGCGCGGTCGCTAAGGCCGCGTGGATTTTTTTCTCAGGAGCCTGGCGTTGAAGTTTCGTGTTTCACTTCCTTGTTAATGCAGAGAGTGACTTGGGGTATTTCTTCAACTTATCCAATCGGGATCCATGATGTGCAGGTTTCCATCATCCATTTTGATACGATGTTCATGGATTTTCCATTACAAATTTTATAAACCATCCAGCTATTGGGGTGCCCCCATGACTATGGAAACCCCCACTGTATGTACAAGTTTCAGTCCTGCAGTGACATGGCACCTAAACTCAGAGTCCCCAGGACGTTGCCATGGAAGCAAAGCTGCGCCCATTGGTGTTGGGAGACTTAAAAGGTTGACTTTGTCAGAGTCGAGAGGGGTTAACTCGCAACGAATGCGTGCAAACGGGCCAAACGGGCCAAACATCATGTTTGAAATCTGCTACTTTGACTTTGACTTTGACCCACCATGAAATCAGTGATGTTTTCAGGTCTGTTATCAGCATGCCATAGTATGCCGTAGTTACTATAGTCATGTCATAGTTCTGTGGTTAAACCTGCACCGGAGTTTGCAGGCTTGGCCAATCTTGGCCGTCGAGCTGCGTTTCTTTTTTCACTGAGGCGCCTAGATGTCTTTGGCAGGCATCTCAGACAAAGTCCTGCCTCAGGCGCTGTGTAACTGGGGATCCAAGGATGAAGACACGGAACGAAAGCCTACAAGAATAGCTTATGTATTAAGGAATTAAGGCATATATATATATTATATACATGTATATGTATGTAACAAGTACTATATTATTATATAATTAATATTCTATGATTAGTATAGACGAATGATATGTGTAAGAATGATGATGTATAGTATATACGCAGATATCTGCAGCATCCTGCAGTGAAGGACAAACTCGCAGTGCATGAGTTGTGAATGGGCATCAACAGCTCGGGCTGCATGTTCTGCTTCTCAGTGGTACGTGGCCATCCGATTTGACAGTTGTTTAACTCTCCGTGAATCTGGTGTAGCAATTGCTTATGATTTGAAATATTGTTTTCTACACAGGAAGTCCTCATATTTGGATAGATATAAAATGATATAAACGGTGGGTACTTGGGTACATGGGAAGGTGCAGCTTGGCCATTTTTCAATAGTGACCGGTCAGGAGAAGAGCTGAGCCTGGTGAAGGCGGCGAAAGCCCAAGATGTGGCAAAGTGTGAAGAGGCCCTGGCGAAGGGCGCAGATGTCCATGCGAGAGATCAGGCGGAGATGGGGTTGCTTTCGTGTGAAATATGGTAGTTTAAGGGAATTTAACCAACCAAAAATTGTTATTTTATGGGAATTAATTAGTGGGTTTTTACCAACCAAACATGGCGACCCCACGGGAACCAGCGGGATTTCACCTATTGAGCAGTGGCTGCTAGACCAGTATATTGGGGGATTATCACAATCCATGAACGGGGAATCCCGACAGTATGAACCAACCAGTACAAGCTGTGACTGGCTCGAGAGGCCTCCACGTGGCCACAGCTGGGTGGTCACCAGGGACCAACAAACTTCTTGGGCTTGAGATTTGACCACCACTGATATTCATCTCAAATCTTGATTCACCCCATTGGGGGGCCCCCAACAAAAAATTGTGGTTCCTGGTGACAACCTTACTTGTTGGAAATGGCATCCAAAGTTATGAGTGACAAAAATGATGACATCAAGACGTACATGTTGGGTTGCGGGATCAAAGAAGCTTTGATGACCAAAGGTTTTCTAGCTCATGTGCATGAGGTCAACAGAGGTCAGGTGGATCTTAGGTTGCCAAATGGAGAGCACCGCATCCTTTTGTTGGATTTATCACATGTCCCAACCACTGTAGCCTCATCCAAATTGCAGCGATGGCAGAAACTGCTGAACAGATGCCAGAGGACATCAGCAACCATTCGGTTCTTGAACGCTAGGTGGTTATCCGGAAATCAATGGGTGGCAGATGAGTCCACTATCCTGCTTGAGCAAGCCATGTACATCCACGGAAGTGACATCAAGTTGTGGGAATGGTTTTCTGGGGCTTTTGGAGGATGGAGTAGAGCTGCAGCATTTCTTCAAGACCAAGGATTTCCAATTTCGGTTGTGGGGGCATCGGACATTGACCCACATTCAACGCAAATCTGGAATATGAATCGAAAACTCATCAACAAAAAGGAAGTAGTAGATGCACAGATCATGGACGTAAGAGACATCGAACACTGGGAGAAGGTAATGGAAGCAGAAACCAATTGCGTCACCCTTTCATCAAGTTGCAAATCATTTTCTTTGGCGGGACTCAAGAAAGGGTGGCAATCAGAAGATGGACAGACGCTTGCATGTGCTTTGCTGCTGGCGGCCAAACATGGTTTCAGATGCATTCTATTGGAGAACGTGGCAAATTTGAAACATGACCCAAAGTTGTATCAAATTCTCACCGCAGTCCTTGATTTCTGTGGCCTTGAGATTGCATACGAGGGAGTCATTTCCATGACAGGCATTCACCCAGTTGAAAGGACCAGACTGATCATGGTTGTCAAACAGAAACATGATGAAGAAGTGCAAGAATCTGAAAGCAATTTCATGAGTCATTATGAACAAAAGGCTGGAATTTCACTTTGGGAAACGAAGCGATGGATGACACTGTCAGAGGAACTCATGTATGATTTGATTCTGGATGATCAAACGATTGAGAAGTACGCCAAGCAGTCGTCCATGACATATGCCATGCGTCAAAAAGTTCAAGTTTGGAATCGGGTATCAGCACTTTTTGCAAGAGCCATCACTTCGAATATGGCGATGCCAGCTGGCACAATGATGGCAGGATACAATCACCAACACGTCATCGCTGAGACCACCGGATCAAATCAAATCTTGGGAAGTCTTCGACATGTCAAGGATTTGACCTTTCGGTTTGTTCATCCTATTGAGGTTGTCCTTGCCATGGGTTCTGTTTTCGGAATTGTGCTTCCTAGGAATATCCGGCTCAGCATGAATGGTGTTGGAAACTGTATTTCCGAAATGCATGCGCTGATTGGACTTGCAACGGGTTTCAAACTGTGGAAACGCCTTTTTCCCAAGGTTGGTCAATTTCAGGTTCGTGATTTGTTGAAACTTCATTTTGATTGCTGTTTGGGTGTTGATTCGGTTCATGTTGAAACTACTGATGAACAAGTGTGCATGATTCCAATCAGCAAAATCCCCCTCAGCGATGTACAGAACAGCCGTGAATCCCATTGCCTCCAAACCCAAAGGGTGGATGGCAACGCATCCGAGCCAACCAATGGCAACCATGCATCCGAGGTGCGATCATGTCATGAAACGCTGAACCCACCCCAAACAGTACCCGACATCCGTGCATCCGAAAGCATCCGAAAGCATCCGAAAGCATCCGTGCATCCGGTGCCAAATTGCATCCGCCCAACCGCAGAGTCCCATGGTTTTGGCAACGCATCCGAGCCAACCAATGGCAACCATGCATCCGAGGTACGATCATGTCATGAAACGCTGAACCCACCCCAGCCAGTACCCGACATCCGTGCATCCGAAAGCATCCGAAAGCATCCGAAAGCATCCGTGCATCCGGTGCCAAATTGCATCCGCCCAACCGCAGTGTCCCAGGGTTTTGGCAACGCATCCGAGCCAACCAATGGCAACCATGCATCCGAGGTGCGATCATGTCCTGAAACGCTGAACCCACCCCAACCAGTACCTGACATCCGTGCATCCGAAAGCATCCGAAAGCATCCGAAAGCATCCGAAAGCATCCGAAAGCATCCGTGCATCCGGTGCCAAATTGCATCCGCCCAACCGCAGAGTCCCAGGGTTTTGGATGTCCAAATGGGGATAATGGGGAAATAAATAGATGGGATGATAATCGTACCGCATTGCATGATGAAGTGAGTATTGACCAAAACGAGAGAAACAGAGAAATTTCCGAAGAGGTACCACCAACCATTCCGGACAGCCAAGATGAAACAACGAGGCCAAGCACAGCGATCACAATTGCTGA
>Ga0126342_10005051_pt1 | contig 22828 bp, 17 predicted proteins | sample Cyp1metagenome_FD_92528 | JGI IMG/M metagenome (GOLD analysis project Ga0126342, IMG submission 92528) | Coral microbial communities from Lord Howe Island, Old Settlement Bay, Australia - Cyphastrea 1 metagenome | ecosystem: Host-associated > Invertebrates > Cnidaria > Coral ...
ACGCTACTGCTAGTTTCTCTTGCACTTCCACACATACGTCATGCGACGCTACTGCTAGGTTTCTCTTACGTCAATATTCATGTCACACAAAGTTTCGGAAACAAGGGTTGTCATTAAAAAATGTCATTTTATGAGGTAAAACGCTCAAAAATCAATATTTTCGATGAACACTACGTGGTTTTAAGCTCATTGAAAACACCATGATATGATGAAAATGTTGAAAAACCCTCACGAAATTGAAATTGAACACTTATGATGGAATGTCGATCTTACACCACCGCACGGCCTCTTATCCGCGCCGTTACCATGTTTTTGGATGTTTTTGATTATTATATAATTCCAATGATATTGATATGGAAATATGTTTTAAAAAAGGTTGAAAAAGGATGTAATTGTATAATTAAAGTGTTGATAAAAGGATATGCAACATAGTTCCATCCTTTTTCATCCTTTTCATGTTGAAAATACTGATGCAAAGGAAAAAGGACGGAAATAATGATGAAAAACATGCCGGAAAATTGGGGAGAGTCTTGAGAATTAGATGTGTTTGATGATTGTCGTAATGTGAAGGCTGTCAAGATGATCCACGGCCCCATGCTGGCATAGTATGGATATCCCAATGGATTGATTTATATTTATCTTTGTTCATTCTTAATGTATTTTTCCACGGCCAAGTCCTTGATTTATCTCCCCGTTCGTAAAATCGTTTTGCTAATGATTGAGGTCATCAACTTCCCTTTGGGATCAAGATCTGAATCTGTGCTTGCCAGCATTGGGGCTTCTGGGTGGAGTGAACTATCACCAGGCTTGCCCAGTGATGATTGTGGTGTTCTATCGCACGTTGGTGGACTGTGTGACTTAATGGAGTACGGTAAGTTGGGACTTGTACTTGTTATTATTACTTGTTCTATTCCAATTGTGTTACTGTGTATCCTATTGTTTCAGCTCCCTCACAAGCTTATGGTGCCAATCGAGAATCTGTGGGATAACAAGGAAGACTGGAAAGCCAGACGTTGAATCTGGAAACCTTGTAATTCCCGTAATTCGTACCCATAGCCATCACGATGAGATTGCGGTTGAGTCTAACGTGGCTGCCAGTCTTACGTGGTTCGACACGCTGAGTTGCTGCTTTCTGATTTGGACGCAGGGTTCATGCCCTACTTATGCTGGGAAAGATTTGAGTGACTTTCACTCATGGTAACTACCCTCTGGTTATTTAACGTAGCCATGGTATAGATGGCCCATTTATAGATGGTTTACCTATTAAAAATGGGTGGATCTTTCCATGGCGAACTGTTAGTCTTAACCAGATGGTAACCGTGAAGGTACCTGAGGTCTTTGGATCCCTCAGTGAGAAGGATTTGTCAGTCTACAAGATGGCGAGATACACGAGATCCTGAAGCATCTCCCCGTTAAACTACATCAACCATGTACTAAAAATTCTAGCGAGGTCGAGTTGTTCGTATCGACATCTCAAAATAACCTCGTTCAACTGTACTTGGCCAACCATCTTCAATTCCACGTGAAACAACGGTTCCTGCTGTTTCATCCACAAAGTCATCCGTGTTTCCCAACATTTTCTTTACCGCCATCCAATGTCCAGCACTTAGAAGTTCAGCAGCTGCCGAAGACTTCCTATGACCTATGACAAGGGACACCGGGATAGCAGCTGCTTAAGCGATATATATATATATGATGTATTCCCATCGATAGTTCTCCTTCATATGAATATCTGGTTGGTGGTTTGGAACATTTTTATGACTTTCCATTCAGTTGGGAATGCCATCATCCCAACTGACGAACACATATTTTTTCAGAGGGGTGGCTCAACCACCAACCAGATATGATCATGCCTGTATCATATTCCATACAGGCATCATATGGCAATGATTTGTCTACCCTTTTCATTCCCGGCATCTTGGAATACCATGGAACCTATGTCAAAACACCATAAAACCCATCATGTTCTAGGTGGTTAAAATGATGTCAAAACACCATAAAACCACCATAAAAACCATCATGTTCTATGGATTTCCATAGGTTTCCACAGGTTTCTCAAGGTTTTCCCATGGAGTTCCATCTTGCAGAGGCCCTGGAGGAGTGGCACAGCGCAGTGCAGGTGGCCACGGCCAAGGCCTGTGAAAGCGCCGCCCTGTCCTCGCCAGGCGCGGACGAAAGTTGGGGATATACCAAGGGTTTAGATGTATATAGAACATAAATAGTATTGGTAAATAGATTGTATAGTAAAAATATTGTAGTCTAATTATCATCACTAGAGTTTTTATATATTATACATAGTATCTATGTTACACCCCTCTGACATAGTAATTACACCCTAGAGGGGTAATATATATATATAGATATGTGACCGACATTATATGTACATATATATATAGTGTGTGTGTGTGTGTATTTATAGCATACATATATAGTATTAGACTATATATTTGTATTTATTTTACCTATCATTACAAACATTGATGAAGGATAATACATAGGGGTTGCCCTCCAGTAAACAAACAGAGATATATAATACCATGTTTAATGTTTAAAATTTTAACATTATGAACATATTTAAACTAACATAGCTATGGAAAATGATCGGTTTGTACAGAGGATTTTACCTACTCAAAATATGATGGTTGAAACCACAGCTATGTGAAAAAATTGCCAGAGGGGTTATCTGGGGATCATTAATCATCATCTTGATCATGGTCGTGATCATGGTGGTATTGTTTTGGGGGTTTATAAGAGGATGTATGGCACCCCCATAACAATACACCCTATGTTGTGGGGCTTCATTCAGTGGCTTATCCCATTGTTATGGGGGTTAATCATTGAATGGGATAAGCCACTGAATGGACACTGGTTTCTCTAACTGGTGATTCTGGTTTTAAGAAACCTCCATTTTGACAATCAAAATGCCGGATTGTTTGATGCAATTTAGCCAACCAAAACTGATGAATGAATGACATTTAATGGGATTCAATCGGGTATCATCGGGATATAATTGGGATTGTGATATTGCGATTGTCATTTGACCAAGGTTCAAAACCCCTGTTGGTGGTTGATTATAGGGGATTTTACTATCCAGGAAAAATCGGTGATTTGTTCGATGGGATCATGGGATGGGATGATGGATGATGGATGATCAACGGGATTTTGAGCTATCCCATGGGATAAACAAGAAAATGTGATGGGGGGCCCCAGTGAAAATTTCATCCTTGAGGATTTATATAAGGATGGCGAATGATGGATGATGGCATTTTGGAATCATAGCCCAAGGCTCCAAGGCTCCTTGGAGGATCCCATGCAGTGCACTGCATGGGGACTTTGTGACCAGGCTTATTTCAAGATGGAATGTAATTATCTGGGTAAATTATTTCACGACCTCACGTCGCGAAGCCTGGAATCATGGTTAGATTGCGGGAAATCATCCCCTTTTATGGCCGAACATTGGTTAGTGATTTTTTCTAACTTGCCCAGAATCTGGGTATGTTTGATGGGATACAACGATGATAGTGATGGAGAATGGTGGAGAATCATGGAAAATGATGGAGAATGGAAATTATAACCAGCGCATTTGGATAAACCAAAAAGCATGTATTGCTCTCATTATATCCCCATTAAATCCTCCATGTTTCTTCAGGTTGATGACATTTCATATACGACGCATTAGTTTATACTATATATATATATACGAAGTATGTATCATATTTTGCTCGCTCAGCAAGTGCCTAAACTTAACATTGTTGTTGGGTTCGCGCGCGAGGCGCGCCTCCATTTTATACCCAAACATCGCACGCGAACCCAACCATTTTTTTTTGCAAGGAAAACCGTTTAGTAAGTTTATAAATATCCCAATACATCCCAAATATGAAGAAAATAGATATATCATGGGAATGTTTTGCCAACAAAAAATGGGGCGCGTCAGGGCGATTTAGCCAAACCGTGAAAAAAATACTATTTCATGGAGATGTGTTGTGCGATAATATGCTGGTTGGTAGTACATATTCCATGTTGTTTTTTAATTACTGTGTACGTATACGTGAGTCAATGGAGAAGTATATATCAATGACTATAGCGGGGAGGGAGGATTCTGTGGTAAAACTATGGCTATGGCGGCAGCAAAACCACGGAACATTTGGGGCCAGTAATCATGACGTTTCTTCGGTTTTCTCATTGCAAATTGTGGATGTTTGATTGTCAAGTTAGCAGACCTAAGGGTAAGAGCTGTTGCCCCATGGGTTTATCAAAGGAAGGGGTTGCCTACCAGGTATCCAAGACCTGGTGTTCTTGGAAAAGGGTGCATCAATGGAAATACATCCAACAATATGGGGATGCATAGGGGGAACACACAATAAGGTCCTTTTGGCGCTAAAATCGACAGGCGGATTTTGTTTGTTTTTCTTCAGGGTCTCCCCAAGTTGAAGTCTTCGGTTGGGAAGATGATGAAACCCCCTCTGGCGGACGGTTCCATGCAGAGGTAATAAAAAGAGCCTTGATGCAGTGAAAGCGGAGCTTCATAGGTCCGATTGGACAGTTGGGTCCTGGGCTTTGGAGGAAGATTGGGAACCAGGAAAATAGAGAACTTAAATCTGGGTTTTAAAGAAAGAGATTGGCAAACCCACTGGTGAAGGGCTGAATGTTGAAGACTTTGACTGGTTGCCATCAATTTCGGAAATTTTATCGCCAGTTTTTTTGGGCGTAAGTTTCGCCATGATTTCAGAACAGCTCTCCAACAGGTTCTGGGCTGGGATGAGCAAAGCAGCCTTGACAAAACTCTCCATGGGTGCTGATCGCAGTTACCGGTAGGGCGGTTTGTAAACATGCCATCTTCAATGGCCATTCCAGGAACCCAAATTGGAGGTACCGATTCCATATATAAGGCCTATTTTTTAGGGCTATGTAAGGGGATATACCCCCAAAATATGGCCTGAAAAATGGCACAGTACCTCCATTTTAGGATCCTGGAATTCTCATTGACATCTACAATTCTACAATTGTGCAGATCGCATGGTTGCATTTAGTACTATTACTTTGGTTTATTCTCCAATATATATAGTATTCTTAGACACATATTTATAAGGTTGCATTGTTTCAGCTATTTTTGACCAAACAGGTCTAGTCACATTTATATAGCATGATCATTGTTTATTGGTTGTATTGATATACTATGGTTATTATTTTATTGATATTCCAGTAACATTTATATTTAACATGTATCATATTATTATACTACTGCTATTGTTGTGATAGATTATTTTTTGAAACATATATAACATGTATTGTAACATTTATATAACACTAATTGGTTTTTAATGGTATTTTAATGGGATTTAATGGGAAAAATGTGTATTTATATAACATGTATATAACATTCTGACCCCTCCACGCCCGGATTCACCAGGCAGCAGGCGCTACAATTTTGGACCCATTACTTCCAAACCAGCGCAGGGGAGCCCAGGGAACTTCCTGTTGCTGGTGGCGGGGATCATTCCTGGCAATCGTGAGTCACGAGTGATCTATTCATGGGGAAATATCATGATATATCATGGATCAATCTAAAATAATCTAAATTTCATCATCATGAGCAATAAAAAATGGAATATGAATGTCATCTAAATTTTGGAAATATCATGGGAATACAGTGGGAATATCAACCATGTTGTTTTTTCCATCGGATTATCATTGGTGATATCTTCTCCGATATGTCACCAGTATATGTGGTGCTAGTTGTGCCTGAAATTCTGGGACGGGCCAATCATTCATTTTCGCGGCAGCCTATGCTTACAGAAACCCAGTTGAATAACTTACTGGTGCGTTTTACGTGGGGAATGGATGGGTTGCTGGGGGTTGCTGGGATGGTATTTGATAGTGATGAAATGGATAGTGATGAAATGGATCATACCCTCATTCCCTACGTTTAGCACCAGTAAGATAAATAAGATTAAAAAAAAAAAAAACATTGTACATGGGGTTTGGTCATCCCGAAGCATTAGTTCTTTCTTTGAATGGGTCTATAGTTTCCCCTCTATATTTGACTATGTTATACATCGTTGAGTCACGGTTTGAGATGTTTCTTCCATGCGGTATTCATCCACAAGTGGGCAAAACCCACTGGGTGGGTAGTAATCAACCATGAGTTGCATCAGTATCTATTCATGGCTAGTTATCAAGATTTAACTACTATGGTTCGCTACCATGTAGCTACCATTTATCTACCATTCATGACTCTATGGTTATTAATCTCTGGGTAGTTATAGAGACAACTAGATATCTAGTCCTCCATGTGTTCACCAAGCCGCAGGCCAAAGTTGAATGGTGGGACTTTGCTGATGCCTTCCAGGACGGGGATCAAACAGTAGTGACACCTGAGCTCTTGCACCGTTTTCCGCGGCAAACATTTTTGTGCGTTTAACTTGTTATTTTCCAAAATTGGATGCCAAAGAAATTCGATTTCACCGCAAAAATTGGGGGGCACTTTGGGTCATGATTTGTCATACTCTCTGGGGGACGACAAGTCTTGGTCCCTTGGCGGCTGCAGGTCACCAGTTGAAAACGGTCAACATCCCATTATTTTTGGGACTTCAACCATCCTTTTGGTGCAGGATTTCGCAACCATCCACCGTATTCATCAATCCCAAATGTTCCGCTGGAAAATCCATGAAGCATCCATAGCACTGGAAGTTCCCCTCACCAACTGTCATTGAATTCAAACGCTAGACCCCGCAATATGGTGGCTTCCCACAACTAAGGTTGATGGTTCCGATCTTTTTCATGTGATCTATCGATTCCATAAACTAAGGATATCCGTTATATCCACCATTTCTAGGTCTCCAAGGGAAACAACCATTGATTTCCATCACATTTTGTTTAAATGTGGCCACCCAGAACTCATCTGCTAAGCAAGTTCTTTCAGTATTCTGAGTTGAAGTAGAAGCTCCAGTCAGTTTCGACACATCATAAACCCAATCCTTGACCTAGCTATTTCCAACACAAATTAGCTACAGGAGTGTTTCTGTGGCAACAGTTGTCCCTCGGATGTCTTGGAACGCCTTCGTAAACACGTGGCCAAACCATGCAAGAGGCGCGTGGCTTGGGCAGGCCTCATCATGATCCCATGGGGAAGTGGTAGATTTCACCCATATGACCATATTATAATGATCATATTGGTGGGTGATAAGTAACATTTAAATAATGAAATAAACAGTAATGTTACAGTAACATTCATATATAGAAATAGAGCATTGTAATATATCATACATCATTCACCCATATGATGAGCAATGATTACTATAATAACATCGCTGTTTCAATGAAGCGCTGCCAGTCGCGTGGCTCTGCACGTTTGGGAATCCTTCCTGGAGAAGAACGGCCAGGGTGACCCAGTGGTGACGTAGGTGAAAACCATGGGAAAACCAGGGGAAAACGCATCATTCATATGGGAGAATGTGGGATAAGAATGGATCATTGGATATATCCCATGTGTTTTTTCCATGGTGTTCCTATGGTCTTCCGATTCATTCACCTATCTGAACCTCCAAGTTATGGCTTAGCCCATCGTTTAAGCTTGGCAGTAACCAACTGACCTGTTGTTTGGGGGAAAATATGATGAAATATGAACATGCAACAGGAAACATGGTTAAATCTGTCATATCATACTCTTGGTGACAAGTACGATATCCCACATCTATCCCTAGTGATGGTGCTTCCCGAGGCCCCAGCGCCCCAGAGCTCATCCAGGCACTGGTGAAAGAGGCGCAGGGAAATCCACAACGAAAAGATGGGACTTGTGGATCTTTGGAGATGATGATGATGACTGGTTGGTGGCTTGTAACATGACTGGATTATGACTTTCCATATATTGGAAATAATCATCCCAACTGCCGAACTCATATTTTTCAGAGGGGTAGGTATACCACCAACCAGATGATGATGACGATGATGATGATGATGACGATGCGTTTTTTGAAGATAGAAACCACCATGGGTCATGGGTTTTCCAGCAAAAAAGGCGTGCTGAAAATCACCATCGAAATGGCGCTGTCCATCCGCTGCGCAGGTCATGGCGGATCTCCCAAAATGTGTCTACAAGGCAGCGTCGAGCGCGCCAGGCCCATCGGTCGCATCGAAATCGTATCCCCATTATATAACAGATAGATGTGTATACCTACCTAACTATATATATATATATAGTTATGTGTATATATATATAATATATAGTTTTATGTATATCTATACTTATAGTTATATATAGCTATATATATGTAGTTCTGGGTGTATATATATATATAGTTATATATATATAGTTATATATATATATATAGTTATATATATATATAGTTATATGTATACATATATATAGTTAGAGTCCCATCTGGTTGTTTCTTGAAAATGGTGATTTCACAATAGAAATCCAATGAAAAGTGGTTTAACCATCAAGAAATGATGATGTAATGGGATTTTATGGGGGTTTACCCGCTGGCAATCTAACATATGGTGGTTTCTGACACTGGGAAAGAGTTTCAATACTAAGTCATGGTCTAATGGCTTGCATGATTTGAACGACGTAGGAAACCTCCATATGGTTTGAGCAATGGATTCAAATGGATCATGGCATAACATATGGAGAAATGGAAGATTGAAGCAATAACAATAGGACGCACAACGGGAATATTATAGGAATATCATGGGTATTATATACGTATGGGAGGCAGAGAAGGTGTGGAAAAAAAGAACCACAAATGGGATTGGCCCATATTCAAGTAGCAATAAGTGAAAACAACAAAGCATTCCATGTCTGTGGAAATGCATTCATTGTTCCCATTCTTTAAATAGCATTTAATGATATTTAATGCATATATTTTTTGCACAAGCACACTGATCCTTTCCGGTGCGGCTCGCCTCTGCGAATTCACGACTGGCCTGCAAAGTCCTTGCCAATCGTTACGCCATAGGATCTGATGTCCATGGCAGTACATTTCTGTACAAATGCCTCATCCATCTGCACCGAATCTCCAAAAGGGCGAGATGAAAGGGACTTAACAAACTGGCTGCAAGAGCTCTGCTCATTGCCGGGGGATATTCTTTGAGCTTGGTCGTTTGCCAAGCCCCCCCCTTTTCCTTGCCAATGGCTGCACGTGCAGGTAGGTCTCGGCACAAGTGGTGTCGGCGAAGTTCGCCCATCAGGTCCTGCATATTCAGCACCAATAGCCGCGTAGGCTTAGGCGTTGGAGCACCAAGGAGCCCCTGGCAGAAGGAGAAGGTGTGCACACCAGGCATCTGCAGGAGCCACTCCATGATAGGAAGGCGCCAAATTGATGGCATGGTTTCGTCCGGCGGCATGTCAGGGTGCTCCAAAGCTCCACTTGCTTCCACCAATGCTAATCTGAAGAGCATCTCCAAGGCAAAGCAGAGCAAGAAGTTTCCAACTCCCACTTGTCGCACCTCACGCAGGCTGAGGGAAAACAACCCCCAAAGCTCATCTCCAGACCGGACCGGCCGTGGGCCCTTGCACTGGGAGTTCCGTAGTTGCACAAAGCGCGCACGGCTCCAGGTCTCACAAGGCGGTCCGCAAAGAAATCCCGCCACTGCGCCACATGATGCGTAGTGAAACCAGAAATCTTGCGTCTCCTTAACCGTGACATCTCCCATTACTGGGTCAGTGATGATGTCAAGGGAGACCACGGTCAAATGGATGCCCTCTGCCGCACGGTCGTACATCTGCTCCATGAAAAATTGCAAATCGCCCGGGCGACGTCTGCCACTGAAAGCATGGAGAACAATCTGATGGCGTCCGCAAGGTCGTGGTACCGTAGGTCCTTCTGTATGTGGGCATTTCAGAGCCTCCTCTCGACATTCTTGTTCCATGTTTTCCAGGGTGTCCACATAGCGCTCGTCCGGCATCTGCGCATCCACAAGGAAAGGCCACGACGACGTCTGTGACAAACACTGGATAATGGTGAGGACAGCCTCCTTCGACAAAATGTCCCAGCCCAATGGTTCCGTCACCACGGTGTCCGTGAGCTCTTGAAGTGTGGCACAACATCTTGTCCATGATATAGGCCATCGCGAAATCTCTGCTCGTAGAAGAACCTCCAAACCTGCAATCTCTGAGGTTGTCTGTGCATCCACAATGAGAAGCGCCAGCGCATCATGTAGCTCAAAGTCAGCCAAAGAGAAGTCCAAGCCACCTCTGTGTGGTTTCGCAGGCCCACTTGCTTGAAGTGGTGGCAAGCGCCCATCATGTTCCTGCGCTTTGGTTGTGTTGTCCTTGGACCCAATGCCTGGAAGAACTTCGCCATGAAGTCGATGATGAAGAAGATATGTACGGCATGCTGCGCTTCGCATGAGGTGTTGTTGCACTTGCCCAACCGTGTGGTACTCTTTCAAACAGGCCATGCATTGTGTGCCAGCAATGTATCGCCTGATCTGTTGAACTTGTCCATGCTTTCTGCACATGTGTGCCCCTTCACCACCTCTAGATCGGCAACGTTGTTGACACAACATGCATCCAAAAGAGGGGGCGTCTGCTGAAAGATGTGCAAGTCTGTCAGGCACACGCCAGAAGTCATGGTCCACTAGCAAGCTGCGAATCCTCTGGTGAAAATTGCTGCATTGAAAGCGCATAGCTTGTTGAAGAATGGCATGTTTTTCCGCTCGTTTGAGGAGGCCCTTCCAAAATCCACGATGAAAGCGGATAATCTCAAACCAACGTTGCATGTGTTGTGTAGGGTCCCCAAGGTCACATGTGTTGGCCAGATTTCGCCAAACCCATTTCATGTCATCCTCAATGAGAATACGCCAGAGACGATCTCGGTTGAGCAAGCCCCAGCAAGCAATGTCACCAACGGCGCAAAGTGAGCCAATGTAACGTAGCCTGCAAAGTCGCAAGAGATCAGTCGGTGATGAGAGACCCACATGAAAAAGAATCTCTTCATCCTGCATATGGTCAGCATGGGCTCTGCCAAGTAGTCGGCGGTAAAGCCGCATAATGGCAGAGTGAAGCTTCATCTTCGATTGAGCATCCCAAAGTGCCCAAGAATCAGCACCATAAAGCAGACGGCTCATGATCAAACTGCGAAAGATTTCAGCTCGTTTATGCAATGGAAACGTTTCGCATTGATACACCAGCTTCCGGTGTTTGCCAAATGCTTGATGAGCAATCGCCACTCTCCTCCGGACTTCTGCACGGACTTCACCAGTATAGTGCAGGACTCCTCCCAAATGAGTATAGGAGGTTACCAGATGAACTTGGTAAAGGCCATGTTCTCCAAGCGCTGGGAAGTGCTTCGTGGAGAGCGGTCCGAACATCTCCTTTTTCCATTCTCGCGTGCCTGGGCCTCGAGGACTGACCATGAGCTCTGTCTTGCCAGGACGAAGATTGGGGGTCATAGCATGTTCTCTGAAAATATCCAGTAAGAGGCTGCTGGCCACACCTATCTTCTGCTTGAGTCCATTGTTCGTCTCGCTCCACAGGCACAGTGCCATGTCATCCATCCAGACCGGTCCGAGAAAGCGGCACTCCTGAGCATCTTCTTTTGCTTCCACATTGAAAAGTTCCATCCCATCTTGGCGAGGGACAGAAGAAAGGACATTGGCCTGCTCAAGTTTCTCCTCGTACAAGTGCAAGACACGTGCTAAAAGGAAGCCAAACACGATGTCAGCGTAGGCATCGCCCGGTCGGGTGCCGAGTGATGTTTGCACGTGATCAGCTTGCTGTGGGAGCTGAAAATGCGTGTTGGTATGCAATGCTCGCACAACCCCCTGCGCGCATGTAGACATACCTGCTCTAGCTAGAGCACAAGGTTCCTGCAGGTGCTGCCAAAGTTCATGCAAAACATCAGGTCCCAAACCCAGTCGTTGTGCCAACTTTGCAAGGGCTTCATCACCAAAGGAGCCCGGCAATGCGAGTTGGCGCAGGACTCGATAGAAAGCTTCCTGCAAATCCACAAAGAGCACTGCAGTTGGGTGTCCACATTCACGGTGCCAGCGAACAAATGCGCGGGTCTGATGCGCTCCCAAAGTGACAGGAACATGACATCGGCCGCCTAGCTGTTGAGCATGAAGGTAGGCTTCATAGATGTCTCTTTGATGGATCCTCAGCGTCCGATGCACCACTTTACCCAAAGTCGATGACAGCAAGATGGAGCGATATGCCTCGCACGTGTCTTTGGCGAGTTTTCCCTTCCAAATAGGGATGACAGTGCCTCCCTTATGAAGTAGGGGCTCGTGACCGTGTGTGATCAGCTTCATCATGAGGGCATACATCATCTTGGCAGTCTCTACCGGGTAATACCTGCATAGTTCAGTGGGGATTGCATCAGGTCCAACTGCCTTGCCAGCTTTGACTCTACGGCAGGACGCCTCAAGAGCACTCAAACTTGGAATGTCAGAAATGGACAAAACCTGGGCTTGCTCGCTGAACTCAGAGAGCTGTTGTACCCAATCTGCATGAAGCTTCGAAAAGGGCACACGTTCTCCCCCCTCCATGTCCGCAAAAAACTGAATCCATCGTGACAGCATCTCCTCCGAAGAACTGCAGGGCAAATGTTTGGTGTCTCGAAGAGCTGGTAGCGGAGCCAATCCCTGCCGCAGCTTGTTCGAAGACCCCAGGAATCCTTTCAATTTGTGTTGAATTTCAGATGCTGCTGTTCCTTCACTGATGGTGGCCAAGGTTTCCTTGAGCAGTCTTGTCTTCTCACCTGCAAGCTCCCTTTGCAACGCCACTGCAAAGCGTTTGAATCCAATGTAATGCTTGAGAAGGCCACATCGGAGTGAGGAGCCGAACACAAACGATAACTCAAGGAGTTGGTCTGAGGGTGCCCTCCACGCAGCAAAGACACGTGCGAGGGTTTCTCTGCGCATCAGTGCTCTCGCAGTTTTCAATTCTTTCCGATGGTGTAGCTTTTGCCGTCGCAGTGTCCAAGCAGCTTCAGACACATACGGTCTCTTGGGTGTACCTTTGCTGACGGCACAGACCCGGTGAAGAAGGTGATGCAATTGGTTGTTCATGTGGTCCGTGTGGGTTTCAACGTCACATGCCCATGCCGTTGTGGAGAGTGAACGCATCCCACTACTCAGGTTGTTCTTGTTGATCTCCTCCTTGGCAAATGACGGTTTGCAAGGAAAAGTGGTGGTCCTGCAAGGTCTGGAGAAGGTGTGCGACCAACATATTTCCACTGCAGTAGCTGTGTGATCCTCAACTTGGTTCGCCAGGTCAAAGTTCTCCAGAAGACTTGAGAACGTGCAGGCAGCTGCAAGTCGAGTAGGGATCATCACAAAATCGATTTGGTGGGCCAAAATCCCATTGGGCTGCATCCATGTTGCTTTGGGACCTTCATGGATCGGACTTGTCGCTGGCAAACAAATTTCGAAGGTTTCCAAAAATTGTCTAAGAAAGGGCGTCGAACTGGTAGTTGCTGACCCTTCTTGAAAAACATGCCGTCCATCTGAGACACCTGGTGCAGCGTTCGCATCAGCGCAAACAAAAAGGTGATCAGCAGGAACATGTAGCTCTAAAAGAAGAGAGGTGGTAGCCTCCCACCATTCTTCACGTTGATGAGCAGGAAATCCACTGTGTGGTGCGTGCATCACAAAAATCCACAAGTTGATCCACTTGGCATCAACTTTCACCAATAGTCGCTGTGGATCCGCATGCAATACAACAAAATCAGTCTTGCGAAAGAACTGAGGTTTGCCCTGAGCATAGCAGTACGGCTGTTTGAGGTTGCACCACAATTCCACACCATGTTGCCCTCCTTTGCTTCCAGCACAAAGTCGATATACATGATCGACCAGAGACGCACCAGCTTGCCCCCTGGTCTCTTGAAATCCGACAAAGTTCAAACCATGGCTGACCAGTTGTTCACGAAGGTAGTGTACCTTTCCTGCATGCCCATGTGGTTTGGAACTCATTGAAAGAACATTGGCTGTCGCCAAGCTGACAGCAAAACGGACTTCCATAGGATCCTGATACAGCTCTGTTGGAGGTTCTTTGCAAGGCTGTGGAAGTTTGGGAGCTGGTATTGCAAAACCTTCATGACAATGCGCTGGTAGACCATCTGGTTGTCCAAAGATCATCCATAAATATGGAATGAGAGGGCGCCATGGGGCGATGCGGAAATCTCCACGAGGGAGGAAGAGTCCATTTCTCGCCTCCAGTTTGGCCAAGTGATCGGCCATCTCGTTCCAAGGATCATTGTTGTGGCCATAGATATGCTCCAGCCTTATGCAATCTTCAGGCAAAGCTGCAGAGAGCAGCTGATGACATCCACGTAGAAGTCCAAAAGTGTCATCATAATGGGCAGCTCCAAGTGTACCTTCCGCCTGTCCGATGGTCAGGGATGAGTCAGAACGAAACAATGTCGGTATGCGACAATTGAGGCCGATCCGCCAAATGAAGGCCCATAGCAATGCCTCCCGTTCTGCCACCCACGGTCCAATGGCTCGTGACCCAATGTGCCAAGGATGATCTTCTGCACATCTGACTTGATGAGCTTTCCAGCCAAGGAGGGTATACGTAGAGCCACTTTCATGGTATTGCTCACCCAGGGCTACAAAAGCCCAAGCATCAGGAGTGTGTTGTTCTTCCACACGTTCAGGCGCTAGATGATAACGGCCGGAGTGGGATGAACCGTCCGTGTAGACGATGATGCGGTCGATGTGCTCAATGGGCTGAAGTTGTTGTAGATGTGTCGTGACAATTTCCGGTAGGTCAAGTCCTTCAAGAAGCTGACACAACTCTTGGTCTTGAGAGTGCGAGAAGAACTGCAGAAGCTGGTCGCTCGTCACTCCCAAATTCAGAAGGCATGCTGGTGCGGAGCCACAGATTGGGGGTACATACATCGGTCCCTCCGGCACCTGCGGCTGTCGACCAGGCCAAACTGATGCCGGCTTCGAGGGTCTGCTGTCAGTCTCAATTTGTCCCTCAGACACAATGAATTGAATCTCCATCAGTCCTTGACAGTGCTTGATTTGGTTCATGATGACCGCTTTCTCAAATCCCAGACTATGCAGGAAGCGCATATGAACAAGGGTGTCCTCCTCCGCCATCAACATGGTATGCATGAACACAGACGCATTAGTGGCCGGGCACATATCCACGTACGCAAAGTGGCATTCATCATGTGTCGGTGCCCAATGGGAAGGTAGGCAAAGAGCGTTATCACCATGGCCAAGAAGTGCAACCCTGCAGCGCACACCAAAGCAAAGCAATTCACTCAAAACATTGTCAGTGGTGGCAGGAGACATGACTTCCACAAAGGAAGGAAGGTATTCAAGATCATCATGACCTTTGATGAGATGAACTGCAGAGTGTGCCATCTCATCATCTTGTTCGCCTTCCCAAGTGAGACCTGCTCCGCAGGATGTTTCGGACTCCTGGTTTGACGGCCCAGGGGTGTGAGCCACCATCCCCTGTGTTAGGCGCTCGTCTGCCAGTGAAGGTTTGGTCAATTGAAGAAGGTTGATTCCATCGCCCGCTGGGCGTGTCCTGCCATGCATGTTAAGAAGGATACTGTGCCCACTTCGGCCAGGGAAAGGACGTCGAAGGCGAAGACGCTCGTCCCCAATCCATGCCCTACACTCCAGCGGAGCGTTGGCTGGAAGACAGGCTCCATCATAGCCCACAACCTCCAGCACCTCTTCTAGCATTAAATGCTCCCTGGTGGTGGCTGCCATCCTTTGTACACGTCCATGAGCAGCATCTCTTGTACGGTCGATGACAGTGACCAGGTTGGTGGTGAGGTGTTCAATTTGGTTCCTGATGACAATGATATGCCCTGTAACATCTGGCCCAGAGTATGGAGGTGTAGGAGAGACAAGGTGAAATTCCAGCGCGGAGTCCTCCCCAATCTCATCTTGCCATGCTCGGCGTATCTTTTCTTCCCATGTCACAAAACTTTCGTGCAAGCGAACATTTCTTGGCCGGGTGCAGTGTTTGAGTTCGTGAGGATGATGGACGAGCCACGTGGTAAAAACGCAAGACTTGTCTTCACCTTCCCACGTAAATGCTTCTTGACGCCAAAGCTCATGCAGGTCTTGAACAAACTCCGACATCGCTTCAATAGGTAAGGCTCCAGGCACAAAGGGCAGAGCATTAGGATTGAAAGCGAAACTGCCGCAGGAGTCATGGTGTGTCGAAGCCGCACTGTGACTCGGCCCTGACATTGCAATTGATTGGGGCTGTCCAGTTTGCATGAACACCACATCCTCGAAATGGCCAGGGTCAGCTCGTGGTGGGATAGGCCTTTGCACTGTGGGATCCGAGATGCGTGTGCAAAGATTGAAGCCCTCCGGCAACTCTGTCATCAAAATCAAATGAACCGGTTCTCCACAAGCATGAATTGTGCATCTTCTCGTGTCACATTGTGGTTGAAGACGTAGTTCTTCAATGACCAAAGGCTTGTTGATCCTCCTCGGAAAGGAAAGCGCAAATTGCTGAATGGCATCTCTATCCGGCCCCTCAAAGAGGTTCGTGATGAGGCCAGCTGCTTGCTGTGGCATTGGAGATTGTACCAGAATCACATGACAAGCAAATGATTGCCATCGCAACTGAGGAGGTCGAGGTCGAACCACATGTATGCTGAAAACCTCATGTCGGTCCAGTAGGTCTCGCCAGGCAAAACGAAACTCTTCTACCCAGCCAATGATGGCATTGTCCAAACGTACTGGTCTGGGCTCTGGACATTTGCGTAGACGTCCATGGTGGATGTACCACGATTGTACATACAGCAAAGGGTCTCCTTCAATGGTTTCAGCTTCTGCATGTGCACGAAAGACTTCAACGAGGCGGTCCAGCCAGTCAAAGTTTCCATCATGTCTGGGTCGAAGTCTGGGCTGCCTTGTTCCAGGTGGAAACGTAGTCGGGATATCAATGTCCTCGACCTGGTCATTGCCCTTGCACGTGACAAGTCTCGCGCCATTGCGAGCATCAACACCAAATTCAAGGCGATTCTGGTCCACGTTGCCTTCAAGTATCGATTGCGCAAGTTGTCCAGCTTCTGGGAAGTCCAGAAGTTCACCAGTCTCATGAGCTACACGAACAGCTTGTCCAATGTTCCATGCAGGATTCAGAGGTGGTGGAAGCTGAATTCGAAAAACCGTTCCATGTTCAACTTGACGCAATTGTGGGTCGTTGTGGTGCCAGACATGACCATTGTGTTCGACAATGCAGGTGTTCGCCATCCACGTGCAATAAGCATCAACTTGGGCCATTAAGAGGAGATGCCTCCTCGCCAGTTGAGGTTGCACTTTGTAGACTTCCCTTGTGACTGCAGGATTGTCCGGCACACCATGATTCAAACGATTGGAGTGAAGCACTACATCCACAATGACCAGTTTTTCCAAAGAACCAACCTCAAGGTCATGGATGTGTTGGAGAATAATTGCTTCTTCTCCCGCTTGATGTCCAGTGAGGCTGACATGCACATAATGGAAACCCACTAGCTGGTTGATATGGGTGCGGACCAATTGCGAAGCGTCCCTGAGCGCTGCATGATAGGACCTCGAGTCAAGATGCCCAAAAATTGGAAACTGGCCCAATCTGTAGATGTGAACTGCTTGTAGATCAGGCAGCTGTTCAGACGATGACGAATCATCTTCTGGAGGGTCGTCCTGTATCTGCTCAGGTAGATCTTCTGGTTGATGATCGTCCAGTTCATAGTCCATCTGCGTATCCGCAATAGGTTCTGCAGTGGGGAGATCTGCACTGGCGCTGGCCGCAGCAGCAGTGCTTCTTGCAGGCTCGATGATGAATGTGTCCCCATTGTTCATTGCGTGCACAGGATCAATGCTGAGTGGAATCTCATTTCTCGCATGCCTAATCCTGCATCCACGTAGATGGCATTGTTGGAGCTGATTTGCCTCATTGGCAAGGAGAAAACCACTCACATACTGCGGTAGTGAGACAGCCAGACTATATTCTGCTCTCGCTGCACGGTCTCCCGCTCGAAGAACTGTGATGAGACCAGACCAAGATGGCATCTCAAGCCCCTGAGTCAAAATGAGATCAAAGTAAACCTCAAATTGCACTGCAACATTTCTTGGTGGATCTGGGCGACAAACATAGAATGCGATATCCTCATCAAGTCGAACATGGTCTCGCCATCCCTCTGCAATGGATCTTGCCCAGTGTCGCCAGTGCCCATCAAGCTCAATGATACGTGGCGTGTTCCACTGGCGTACTTGCCCATGATGTAGATACCATGTTCTAAGATGTATCGCTTCTTCAAGTCTCGGCCCCTCAACAAGGTGGTGCTCCAAAAACGTGTTGTAGAGCTCCTGTATCGTGTTGGGCGCCTCATTCAAATTGAAATGGTCATCACCAGGAACTTGGTCTTGTGGCAGACCGTCCTGTGTGAGCCATTGTGATGGTACATTGTGCCACTCATCTGTAAGTCGATGCTGATGTAGCGGAAGTTGAGAATGTGAATTCAACCAAAAGGGACTCCACCCTGAAACCATAGAAACATCCAAAGACTGCTTCGAATCATTGGGATCATTGTGATGTAGGTGCGGTCCTTCTGGTTGTTGTGCATCTTTGTGCAAAAGATCAAATCGATTCCAAGTGCCTCCATGTGGGTCTTCAAAAAGACCTTCAGCAAAATTGGCAAATCGTACATGGCGATCTTTCTGCTCTCTCCTTTGTGGCATGGCTACACCCAAACCTTGCCAACGGGGAACTGTAGGAAAGAATGGTGTGTCTTCGCACACCTCACAGTGAAGCGCCAATGCACGTTCTGAAGCCTCCCATGTAGAGATGAACCACCATTTCTGAACAATGGAGTGGTTCCATTGTTGAATGATAGCATCAGCAGGACCAAGAGCCCACTGGCCAATGCACCCGAAGGCCATCACTGACCGGGCTTCTGAAAAGACGGTGCAGGCAACTTGGAGCCATCTGTACGCCCGAGTTCCTCTCCTGTCTCGGTCTCCATTGCTGTGCTGCCTAGAGCCGTCTTCCTTGGCCTCTTGTTGGAGCGTTCCTCTGCTTCGGCCTTGTCCTTTGCAGCTTGCTCGGTGAGGACGAGTAGATTGCTGTTCATGTTCTCCATGCCGCCCAAAATCTTGGAAGCTGCCTCGCTCTGCTCCTTGATGTCCACATCTTCGTCCGAGATCTCCTGTGTCTCGTCCGGCATGCGGGCAAGGAATTCCACTTTGGCTTTCGCAAGATCCTCTTTGGCCTTTGCAATCTCCTCTTGACATTTTGCCTCTTGCTGCTGAAACTGGCCCGTGTACTCTCTCCATCTTTCCAGCGAGGCTGTGAGAAAGCTCCTCCAATTGTTCATGAGGTTCGTCCTGGCTTGGATCGCGTCTTCCATCGCATTCCGAGCGCGATCCAAGTCGTTCACTGCGTGATGCATCTGCTTTTTGGTGGCCTTCTTTCCAAAGGAATCGTACTTGTTGACGATCTCCTGAATGTCCTGGTCTCCCTTCTTCTTCTTGAGCAGGTTCATCACTTCGTTGAGCCTTTGCTCTGCCGGATGCTCCTGTGTCTGCACCTCTTGAGGTGGCTGAGGCATGGACATCCATGGCGCCGGAGCCGCATTGGGGCCAGTAAGAGGTGGAGGTGGGGGCAGCGCTGCAGTCTGCTGTGCTTGACTGGCCATAGCAAAATTGCCCTTCTCCTTGCCTTTGCTGGTACCCTTGCCCTGTCCTTTCCTCTGTGGCTTCTGTTTGGGCCTCCTTCCAGAAGGCTGCCGGGGGCTTTTCCTCCGACTGTTTCTTGGACTCTCCGTCCAAGCAGGGCCTGCCCATGGTGTCTCTTCGTACTCCTGGGTGTAGCCGCTGTAATAATCCATCTGTCCCCTGCGAGAAGCGTTCTTGGAGGGGTATTGGATACAGTCCTGCCATGCCTGCCCACAAAGGTCGCAGTAATGAGACTGCGGCGACCTCATTTTTCGGCACGTGCCACAGAACCAACCATGGCTCTCTGATTGAAGTCTCGCCATCTCGCTGCGAAGACGTCCTAAAAAATGATGGTCTCGTGAGTGATGTCGGCGAAGTCGATGATGTAGAGCTGAGATCTGTTGTGAATCCAGGATGCACAAACCACGTTTGTGTAGGAACCAAGCCAGTCTCGCCCGTGCTCTCTGTCGCCGCTGATTGCGTCTGATGGAGTTCGTGATGATGTCCAACGAAAAGAACCCAGAAAAACCACCAGAGGCAAAAAACCATAAATATCGAAAAATACGAAGCAAACTGCCAGGGCTAAATACCAGTTCAGCAGATGCTGTGCACAATCCCAAACAAGATGAAGATGGTCGAGACAAAGTCGATCGCCAAGTCAAAGTTGAAGGGGAAGTGAAAGTGGATCACCAATGCCAGCAGAGGTCCCAGTCGACGAAGAGGTCGGTCGAAAAAGAGCAACTGGAAAAGCAAAGGTGTTGGCAGCCAGCCCTGTGCTGCCAGAGCACAAGAATGCCGGAAGACGCCGGCTGCCCGCGGGTGTCCACCAAATTGCGACCCGCTGAGGTTGAACGAGCTAGGGGGGCCACTACCCAGCACTGTCCCTAGCCGAAAACCTTATTTAATGCATATATATATATCTCTCTCATTATAGTTAAAAAGGTGTTTTTTTCATTGTTATGTTGGATTATCAGAGGTAACGTGGAATACAAGTCCCAGTTGCCACCATTTTCATTGCAATGTCGAACTCTTGGGGTGGTTTCTCCACAAGGCCATGGTTCATTCAACAGAAAGTTGACATGGCTCAACAGAAAAACAATTCCGGATTCAAAATTAGTTAATATGGAACGGTCCATATTAGTCCATGTGATATATATATAATCATACTAATCCAATTCAACTTTCAACACATGGAGCTTCCATATCTATGAATTTCTATGATTCCATGTGTTAAAAACTGCCCAAGTTCTTCGAGAGATTGCAACGTATCAATGGGTACCCCATTTCTGGACGGGCCGACCGGCCAGGTAGCACGGATGAGGATGCTGAGGCGGGAAGATCACTCTGGGGAATCATTTGAGGATTCAGTATTTTGTACAAATAAAGAACAGAAGATCTGAATCCACGTGTTCCTTCAAAGAAGATCTCAATATGGTTTTTTTTAAGTATCTTACGTAAGATGTTACGATCTAGAATTTCTTCTAGATTTCAGCAATTCATCCCCCAAAGGATTGGTAATGGGACACCCTGGGGGTTCTCAGTCGTCTCCAGCTGAGCCGATGAGCGTGGCTACGTGGGTATTGATCCAGTCGTTGTATCCAGTCACTTATCGATGGAAAAGTGTTTCCAGGAGGTAAAATATTACATTATTGAATACATATTTACAGGTTTCCCACTTTTCGATGTATTTTGGAGTTACTATTCTCGGAGTGCTTTGAAATTCCAAGATCTGCAGTATTGGTTTGGAGTTAGAATCTAACCAACTCACTCCAATGTGAATCCAATATGTTGGTTCAACCCCAAAAGGATCAATGTCTCAGGGCTTACGACTGATTTCATCGACATATTGTACATCATTCAGCCGATTACTCGGTCCTTTCAACAGGGGTCTTGTTTTGGGCCCTCATTTACAGTCTCTGTATCTCTTTTTGACCACCAGGTCCAGCACTCTCCGTAGTGGACACCACTTCCACCAGGTCCAGTTCGTTTTAGTCTCAATCTCCATGCACACTCCATGGCGAGTCTCCCAGCGTCATCATGTTTTCTTCTTTAACCCATCATGTTTGAATGGGTTGTCTCGAAACTTGAGATCCCACTTCATGCAATAGTTATGATGTTATATCATGTTCCTTTGCCCTTGTGCCAATAAATTGCGATATCTCTCCATCTTGAGACAAACCCATATCCTCAATATTTCATTGGCTACATCTCATTGAAACCGGAAAATCCACCACGCATCATCATTTTCCTCCATACTGGATCTCCTATTGCAAGGATATTTTCCTAAAGGGTAGCCCCCCCTGAAGTTCCCAGTGACTGATAGTATTTGGTTCAACGATTTGTTACCCGTAAATTTGCATGTAGATTTGTTTATCACTGCTGAATCACCATTATATCCCAATAAAAGTATCTTAAAACCTATTTTTTGGGGGGTTGATCATTTGATATCATTGTATCATTGGAGCTGGCAGCTATCCAAAAATAAAACTATAAAAATCCCACCATATTAACATATATTAACCAGATTCATCCCCATTCATATTTTCCTTCTTGGTACATCCCACCATACTGGTACCATGAAGCCATGGCTTGGTTGGTGAAAAATCCCCGCTTCATGGTGAAATCCGCAGATCTGGTAGATAAAACCGTCATATCAGTCTTGCTTTTAAAGATAGCTAGGGTAAAAACAAGGCTTTAAGGTAGATATATCTGGTAGAAATGGGGTGATAGTTCATAGATATATCTCAACGGATTTGTTTTTTTCGGGAAAATCTACACCGGAAACCATCGATTTTCCCATTAAATACTGGGTTTTCCTGTAAATTTCCCCTAAACCAATCCGTTGAATATCTGGTAGAATAAGTGATATTTCATAGAATTGTAGGGTACTTATACAATCCTTGGTACTAACATAGCTAGGGTTTGCGGTAGATATATCGAACTAGTGAATGGAGTGTATAAACCAACAGAAACATCGGGTACCACATTGCAACACCAATCACATCACAAACTGCTGATTAATCCCTACAAGATAGTCACTTGTAATGATTGAATATGAATATATACATATATATATATATGTATATATATATGTATATATATATATGTATATATATATATATATATATATATATGTATATATATATATATATATATATATATATATATATATATATATATATATATTTATATATAT
>Ga0126342_10005052_pt1 | contig 22828 bp, 18 predicted proteins | sample Cyp1metagenome_FD_92528 | JGI IMG/M metagenome (GOLD analysis project Ga0126342, IMG submission 92528) | Coral microbial communities from Lord Howe Island, Old Settlement Bay, Australia - Cyphastrea 1 metagenome | ecosystem: Host-associated > Invertebrates > Cnidaria > Coral ...
AATTGAGTTTTGGGTTCGTCTTCAGATAGCCCCCACTCGAATCTGTCATGGGCTTCGAAACATTCATATGTAAACCTTGGGTCCCAGGAAATAAGTCGGTTAACAGCATATGTTGAGGGGTTGTTTGTTGAGCATTATATAAGGGTTGGCACCCAGGAATTTAATTAATATTAGACGGGGAGAAATGCCTTTCTGGAAACCTTAGGCATCAGGAAATTAGCGCCTGCAAGTTTTATTCGTCTGAGACTATAAATTCCGGCAAGAAATGTCAAGCACCAGGATTTTAATCTCAAAAAGGCCAGGACCCCAAAAATTAATCGCGATATTTTCCCAGGACAGGACTCTCCGGAGTGCACCAGATGGGGATCTTCAATTTGGTGTTGAGTTGTTTCCTCTTCCAAAAGTCTGACTGCAATGATGATCTGAGGCTGACAGTCAACGTCTTCTCCAGTGGTGCTTGGTGACTGGAACAAGCTGAAAGTGAGGGGTGAAAAGTCGCCATAGGACTGGTTTAGAACATTTACATAACAATCCCACGCTAGATGGGGAAACTGTGCCTGAGCGGTGCTTGCAGATGTTCGCTCAAACAAAGCCTGTTGGCTGGTCAATGGTGAGGAAGGGCGGGCTGCGGCTGCAAATTCGACTCTTTGATATGGAGTGACATTTTAGCCCCCAATGGACGGCAAACATCTTCACTCCGGGCACCGCAGCCAGATATTTCCCTTGGGGACGGTCGGGCAATCAGAGTTGCTTGGGGTTACAGTGGCCCGATCTAGAAGTGCGTCGACCCTTCACACTGCCTATATATAAAATTGGTAGATGTATGAGATGCATGAATGTGCCAAACGAAAATCAGCGTAGATACGATTTAAGTGGATGTGTCAATTGTCATCGCCCAAATTCATAGAATTAGACCCTCCACAAGTTGGGGGTTGGAAGAATAGTTTCCAGTAGAAATTGACTACTTTCAGATTCTATTTGTGGTAAATTGAAATTACACTTCAATAGAATTTAATTGCAAATTATCCCGGATATGTCATATTATCCTCCAATAATCAATCCTTTTCTTATGGTTTTGGATGAAAACTGCAGCAAGATGTCCTCTCGGTTCCAAGGTATGTGCCCTGGCGCAGCTGCTTTCAGGAGGTGAACCAGCCCCTGCTGACCCTCCGCCCCGACCTCCGCGCAGGCTCCGGGGCTGGATTCACATCTCCTTGGGGGTTCAAGCACCAAAAAAAGATAGCAAAATCATATAAAATCATACAAAATTGAACATATCATATAATATCTATGATATTCCAATATTCTATGATGAAAGTAAAATCCTAGGTAAAAATAGTTATATGATGATGGTTAAAGACTATTCTATCTTTTTCTGGGTTGCTATTGTATACTGTAAATGGTAGCTCATATACGTCGTCCAGTGTGTATTCCCGGACAGATTCGGAGCCTAATTTATGGAAGTGGAATCAACCACAGATTTGGCAACAAGATGTCTTTATGCACACAAGCGCAAGCATTAAGCTATCCGTGGACAGTTTCTGGGATGGGTCTGGGACAAAGAACCACCCCTCTCGACAAGGCTGCCGCCATTTGGGCCGCTTGCGGCTGGAGTGGAGCTACTTGATTTTCTCGGTGCCCCTTCTGCTTCTGGCGCGGCTGGAATCGCCTGTCTCTGATGGGTGATACATCTTGAGAAAGTTTGGTAAGGGTGTGGGCTAGGCATCAAGAAGAGATTGTGACATGCATGCATACATACAATTGTATATAGTCACGACGAGGAGTATTCAAAGGGGTACATGTCCGTCAGCCAATTATTCATCATGTTCCCATTGACATCATTAAACCTTGATAGGTGCACGAGTGAAAAATATTGAAAGATTTCAGACACATCGAATGACTCCTCCAGAGTGCAAAGTGGTCAAACCAACAAAAATCTCGAGAAAACCATTCCATTTGGATGAAGCAAACCATGCAAAAACCATGTTTTTTTTCCAGCTTTTCCCTGAAAAGAACCACCCAGTCCAAATAGCCACCTGCAGGCCTCGTTTGCTCCCACTCCTGCAGCACTGCTGGGATTGGTGTCCGCTGCGGCTTTGTCGTGGCCGCTACCGGGATGGCTAGCTAGCCAGGAATCGGTGGGAGACCACGGCTGACTGTGTCTTGTTGGACTTGGAAGGTGGTTTTCTGCATGGATTTATGGTGTGTGTATGATGCCGAGTGCATGTGAGTACCACTGTGAGTACCACTTGCATGTGATTCTGATGGCGGGTTTCTTTTATGTGCACACGTAATGTCAAGGATTTTACTAATTGTCAAGAGCGGGAAAATCATGTCCATTGCCATACAAAGATGTACCACAATTGCCTGAACAAATTCCCCAACAGTTTGTCGAATTCCCTTGGTTGTTGCTGGCGTTTCTCTAGACTAAAAGCTGATTCGGATACAAGACTTGGTGGGTGTTTTCAAAGCGGTTTTCCATGTTCGCCCCGGCCACAGATGATCCCTAACTAATTGGCCAACATATCTCAGATGAAACGGAAACGACTCTCCAGATGAGACCTTTTCCCACATCTTTGAGCGAGGAGATACTTCTGAAGGACCTTCGATCTGCGTTGCTGTTGACCTCCTCTGCACTTCTCTCGGTCAGATGGTCCCTTGCAGAAATGATGGTCATTTGGTTACCCTCTGGTAATGACTAACATAGCTATTGAAAATGGCCATTTATAGTGGATTTACCCATTAAAAATGGTGATTTTCCATAGCTATGTTAGTTTACCAGAGGGTAAGCCGAATCGAAGCTCATCACTTTTGACAAAGGGTTGGTTCACCTGGGTTGTCTACCTCCGAGATTGAGGTCGACGTCCCTGACACGACGATGTTGCATTGCGGCTGGTGGTTTGGCGGTCATCTATGCCACAGAAGTGCCTTGCAGTTGCAGATAAAATATATAATTTAATATAATATATTATATATATTATATATCATATTATATATATTATATATTCTATATATTATATATATTATATATATTATATTATATATATATTATTTATTATATATATATATATTATCTATATTATCTATATTATCTATATGAAACAAATATGCATCCATCAGCAGATGTTCTTAGCCATTTGGACTGGCTAAGACATGTTGCAAGAAAATTCCAATAGCAGATCTAAGATCATCCAGGACAATTCCAACAATGCAGATACGGCTAGTTCTAGTAATCCAGTTGGCCCCATCCTGCTGAAACGGGATGAGACGGCCCCGTTCTTGTTGCTCATCACAGCCCACGGTCTCATGCCCCGTGATGCCAGGACCAGTTTCAGTTTCCCGCGTTTGCAGCTGATTTCTCAATAGGCAAGTTGGATTATCACTAGGTTTGATTACCATAGAGGCCGATAGAATTCAGCTCATGAGGGTAAATGGGTGACCATAGATATGTATCCAGGATGAGGTAAATGAGGGTCTAATTATCACTTGGTTACCATGATATGTATCCAGCTTAAACCCTCACCCTGGCAAAACCACCTGGGATGTCATGCCCTGTAGATCAGACGACTTCAGAAGACATGGACAGGTTGCAGGTTGAGTCCTTAGGATTTATATTATATATTTTGTTGTTGCCATTTCAGGCTCTCCGGCAAATCTATCTTAATGATGCACTATCACAATAATGCCGCCTAGTAGATCGGTTTCCATCAAACTATCCCAATATGACTGGGCTCATCACCACATAATTTCATGCGACTACCATTTCACTATGGTGTAGCTATGTCAACCATTGTAGATAGATGACACTTGTTAATTTCCATTCACGTATCGATTCGATTTAGTTTGTCATGTTGCTTGCTTATCAACAAAGAATAACAAAAATAGTTTAGAGAACTCACAGTTTATAAACATAATATCCCACAATATCATCCCACAATATCCTAATATCACTTCAAAAATCTTACACTGATCATTTCCCTCAAACGTATTTTCTCCAACTTCAGCCATTGTTCCGCCTTCGTAGGTGCGGAGCCTCCTGTGGCCTCTGCTTCTTGCGGTGCTTCCGCTGGATCCCTCCGTGGCTCCCGATCTGACGGACCTGACACTGCCGATGCTGCCGGTGTCGCTCTTCATCTTGGAAGGCAACGGCCACGGCGGTTGCGGAGATGGAGGTTTCCTAAATTGGGGTTAGCCCTAGGCCCTAGTTATCATCCATTTATAGATGGGGTTTTCCATGAACCATCCAGCGAGCTTGGGGTATCCCGCATCCCCATTTGTGGAAACCCCCCATATGGATGGATAATGGGGATTGGTGAATGGGGTATTCTTTGACAAGTTGTTCACACATGCATGGAGGTATCCAAAAGTGAGCTAATTTTGGAGCACACATTTAGAGATATCCAAAAGTGAGAAGAATGATGAGATGCTTCTAAGGTTGGCTGTAAATTGATGTAAATTGTCTCATTGGCGACCATTCAACCAGATTGAACCCCCAAGAATTCGACACATCAGGTTAACACCATTCACGCAATAAACATAGTATTAGGAATCATTGGCCATTCTTTTAACACCATTCTTTTAGGATGAGATATGAGAAAACTGAATGTCGGGTATTTGCAGAAAATGTGTAGTGTATAAAACAAACAATCGCATTTGTATCTTCCCTCTAGCAGATTTCTTTCTATGAAATGAAATCAGTCTACACATACAGATGTCATTAATCTTCACATGAATCTTTACATTTATATACATTACATCATACTACTACAGCTCCAGGCTATGTGGAGCCGCACGGCAAAGATTTTCTTCTCATCGACTTCTTCTCTCGCTGTGCCGCTCTGCTGCTCCTGTGCTATACCGCTGCGTGGCTGCTGCACAGTGTCCTGCGACGCCTCAGCTGGTGCTTCGCTCTGCTGGTTGGAGGTCCGGGGGGTCCGCCGTGGGGATGAAGCAGGAAAAATGGTGGATTTATATGGGACACAAATGAGGATTTTATCATGAAAAATTGGGATTATCATGGGAATATCATGGGAATGTAGTGGGTAATACCATCTGGGGGTCTCAAAGATAGGACTCTAAAATCTAAAATTCGTATTTAGTGAATGAACCAGTGGGATGTGACCAGCAAGACAACAATTGGGACTTATACTTGATAGATGACAAGTTTCTGTTGGTAAGTACCATGACTGTTTGATTCATGGTGGACATAGCAGTGTCACGGTGGCAGGCAAAGATTCCTCTAACCACGATGCGGCTGATTCGACAGCCCAGAATGGAAACAAAAAGATTGAGAGATTTGCTACGGGTAAGTGCACTAAGGAGAATGTGCTGTGTTGCTGAAAGGGATACGTTGAAGAAACATCATATTGAGCAATCAAACATTTACACATGAATATCATATCTTACACTATATATACGTGTATATAGATATAGACACAGATATAGATATATATAGATATATATATATCGTACATTTCAATATTATAAGCTGCACTTTCAGGGCACATTGCACTACCATCCCACTTCGAAACTGCCTCCGAACCATATTAATAAGGACATACGACAACAGCATTGCTAGCTCCCCCTCTACGTAAATTTCACCGTGAGCCCACAGGTCAAGGCGATAGGCTTGCTATGCATTGTGCACATTGGGCTCGAAAGGATTGCAAAGAGGCAGAACGGAGACATAGATTGTATGATGCCGGTTTGAAGCTAGTCGACTAGTTCTGTCAGCTTACCTTGATAGTTGACTCGTATGGATCCAGAAACCGGACCGAAATCATCACTTTGAGAATTGGTGCAGCTTCACCAGTTGGTTTCATTTCGTGTTTTGGTTTCCCGTTGAAACACGGCAACTGCCACTGGGCTGCTTCGCCTGCATTTTCCGGCCATAGCTTTTAAACGGTGGCACTTCGCCAGCGCTTCCGCGACCCTCCGCAATGCCGGAGGAGGGTTTTTTTGTGGCTGATCAACTCAAAATTTGGGAGGGACCCAACCTGGACCGACCAGCCAAGTAGAAGCAACAAAGAAATACAAAGAGCACTGTAGCTGCTAAACTGCCAACTCTGACAGATGGTGAGAAAGGTGTCTCTGATGGGTTAACCGTTAGCCGTGGTTTGACGGGTTCATGGGTCGATTTTTGGTAAAACATGTGCTATAAATAGACTGTCAATCACACACCATATATAGAAATTCTCGTCGTCCCACCGAATTTGATCAGCAGCACGGCAGCTTCCATACAGTCTTTTGGGACGTCCCAACTATTATCATGAGGTTTCTATTTCTCAGCGGCTATTCCCATAGGATCCATGTATGGTATACATGGTAACATTTACCATCAATATACCCCCAATGTTAGTATATATACCATACATGGATCCTATGGCTTTCCAACTCTCTGACCGTAGCTCTGTGTAAAGGTCTTTGTGTCCAAAAGCCGTGGTGAATTTGCTTTCCTTCGTTGTCTATACCTCTGAGAATAACCTGAGAAGAGGTACAACCACCAAACACGTTTGTTTTTCGAAACCATCAAACATCAAAATTGAAGCCTAATCCACATAAGACAACAAGAAAGATAATATACAATAATATACAATACATGATATTATATAATATACAATAATATACATACATCATGCATAATAATACATCCCTTAGTTTCAGAATATCTAGATATCATGGTGATCTCCCCAGTTGTATGGCTATGAATCAGATTTTTTAAACCCAAAAAGATACCACAGGTTCTACTATAATAATATTATATATTTAATATATGTTTAAAATCTATAATATATATATATAAGTGTATGTGTATATATATATATAATCTAATTATTGGGGTGCCCAGTGACTTGACCCCCAAGTCACCACGGGTTCAATGCTAAATATGGTCAAAAATTAGGATGATGTTTTGGGTACCCCGATGCCTTCGGAAAGCTCCATACACATCTGGCTAAGTTGTAGTGACCTCACTACGACCGATTCCTGAAATCATGGTTGATGTAGGGAAACATCCCAAAAACATCTTATTTCAGGCTAGTTAGTTACATAATGTTATATAATTCTATAATACTATAATTTACCCTGATATACCCGGCTATAAGTATGTTCATAAATTGCAAAACAACCATATAAAGTTATGAATATCATAAACCATAGTGACTTAGCTTAGCTATCATTTTGGGGGCCCACGTGTTGTCCCAGGGGAATCTGATTCAGCACTGGCAGGAGGTGAAGGCGTCGTCACGTGCGCCGCAATGGCTTTGCTTGGCAGCCCCATCGGCTCCTTGGAAGCCACAGGGATCCCTCGAAACACCGTTGCCGTTGGATGGGGGAACTCAGCAGACTGAAACCATCTAAAGCACCAAGAAGGGGGGGGGTTCCATGGGGTTCCAAGAAGTCATGGGGCTATCATTCACTCATCTGATTGTTTTTTTCGGATTTTTGGATTTTCCATGAAACAAACATAAACAAACCATCCAGCGAGCTTGGGGGTACCATCATTCATGGAAGCTTCCATATTTACCAAGCAGCTACTGTCGAATTGGGATGACCTTCGCCGTTTTTTGAAGCAGTTACTATCTAAGTGGGGAGGATCCTCCACGGTCTTCAGGGTGGTTGATGGGGTTGGGTCCGGTTGAGTTTGATTTGTTGAAACTGAAGGCGTCACATGTTTTTCAAGGTTGTTGGTTTGCAGTCTTATTGAACATGTTGTTGAAGGGAATGGTGGATAAACGTCAACTGACCTTTGTCATGGAAACTCCTGGCCGCTCTTCGAGGGTTTTCCACGTGTTTTAGTTCATGATGGTGCAACCCATCATGAGTCGTTCGTGTGCTGTAGAAAAGAACAAGGTCTGCAAGATCCACCATACCAATGGGATGCCAATGGGCAACAAACGACAACAATTAACCGGGAATGAATTATGTATGAAAGTTGGTGATGGTTTGAATTTGAATGATGCTGCTTATTTTGCAAGTCAGAGCGTCAAAGTTCCCCCTTCCAACCACTGGACATATCCTTGTGTAACCTCAACATCAGAAGTCTCCCAATCCTGAACCTCTACCAAACCCAAAGGTCACTGAAGCACCAACATTGCGGTTGGTTGGCAGAGGGAATCATTCTCAAACCGCCAAACGTTTCAGGGTGATGAACTATAGCTATGGTGGGTGAAACAGGTTTTGAACTATTCTATTCATCATATATTTATCCAGGTTGATACATGTCCTGAGGTACCACTGGGGTTCCAGTTGTAAGCGAACATAGAGTAGATTTAATATGATGTAATCCGTTTAATCCCCCAAAAGATAGAATCAGATTGATGATGATGAGATTCCATGATGATTATCTTTTGGTGATTCCATGTGGGGATAATCATTTCAAGATGGTGATTCCAGGATGCTGATGAGATTGACCTCAGATTTCCAGGGCTCCAACTTGTACAACTTGTCCAACTTGCGCCAAGGCTCTAACGTTAGGAGCTCTTGCCTGTAGCCTCACGGCGATGAGACCGGACACCCAGACGCTGTTTTGGCGAGATGAAACCAGGACGTTGCCGTTCAGTTTGTGGACAATATCGGAGGGTACCCGAAAACTTCCAAACTCCGACTCTTTGAGGATTGAAAGTTCCATGGTTTGGGGGACCTCCATGATTCTGAAAGCTCCATGATTTGGAAAACTGGAATTTGGATCATAAGCCACCCTGATTCTCAGGGTGTGTGCAAATTAGGGGGTTACAGTATGTTACAGTAACTGGACAGATTTGGGGATTTTATTGTCAACATTTGTTGGACCTGTTTGGGACCACGAATGGAGTGGATCTCTCCCATCCCAATTGTTTCTGTGAATCGCATGCATCCATGATGATCCATGGATCAAAGTTAGATAAGTGATGATAAGTGTCAGTATTGATATGGATGCATAAGATTGGATTTTTGTGTTTTTCAGTTATCCAACTTTGACCCATACTTTTCCTATATTAGACTGATATGAAAAACACGTTTGCAGTTTGCAGATACCTGGACAACATCAAGAGTCGAAAGAGGCCCAGTTTTTTGAGAGCAATTCCAGCCACTGTCCACCATGGAGCATCCTGTCTTAGCAGAGCCTAGAGAAATCAAAAGGACAACACATGAGTAGAGAATGCATCCATGCCATTCCCCTATGTGTGTCCATAGGGTTCTATTGGTTAATCAATATTGATCATCATGTTCCTTTTGAAACCAAGCATCTATAAATGGGCCATTTTCCATGGCTATGTTAAATAACCAGATGGTACCCCATTTTCAAACACACCCAGAGTGTTTCAAGCTGGTGCCTTAGGGGTGGCTTTCGCACAGCAGTGGTCTTCGGCCGCAGGGCTGGGACTCCCAGTGATTTCCGTGGCATCCGAAATGAAAGGATTCATCGCGCCAAGGGACTGGAACATGACCCAGTTAGAAGATGTCTAGCGAATATGATATTTATGTATGTTTATATATGTTTATGTATGTTTATGTTCAATATTGATTAACCAATGATTAAATATTGTCAGCACCTGTATGATCTGCTTACGTTTGTTTACATTAGATAGCGGCTAGCGGCAAGTGGGGGTAGAACCGTAAAACCCTTTCCTAGCTGTGATGTTTATCATGAGATACCAATAGTGCCCGGACGAGGCGACACTCTTGGAAAAGAGCAGTTACATGCAGTGGCTATACAGTGGGCTATTGGAAAGTCTGAGGCATGCACAATGCATCGAAGGAGTTGTTCGCGTGAGATCCATCAATGAAACAAATGCATGATTGAATGAACGAATGAACGAGCGAGTGGATGAATGAGTGAGAGACTTTCACGAATGAATGAGATGGGATGATGGGGATCATACTGTAAGTATCTGTAAGTTATGGATTCATGGCTTTATCCATGTCTATCCCTTATAGAATTGGGATATTGGGATTTACTCTGGCCATCCAATTACAAAGTGGGATGATCTTCGATCCCTCCATAAGTTGCTGCAGGTTGATCATCGCAGCAGCTGTTTGCGATGGTTTGGATGGGCATGTTGCGAGGCGAGGTTTGATGCTGGGAAAGGCCCTGGGCAAGGTATTTTTCAAAGGCATAAAAGGAGATCCCAAAGTCACCATGGGTTTCAATGTTTCAATATGTTTCAATATGTTTCAATATGTTTCAATATGTTTCAATATGTTTCAATATGTTTCAATACTAAGTCATGGTCATTCATGACGACTGGATGATTTGGGGATTTGGCCCCATGACTGGATGGAAAGCTCTTGGGATCCAGTGGGAATGTCAGAATGCTTCATCCAACGCCGATCGTTTCGGCCTATGTCTCACGTAAAAAAAGGCCGTTTCGGAAGGTTTCTGAATGTTTCTGATATAAACTGGTTGGTGGTTTGGAACATTGTTTTCCCATATATTGGGAATAATAGTCCCAACTGATCAATATTTTTCAGATGGGTTGAAACCACCAACCAGTAAAGCATTTTTTCTCTGCAAGGATTAGATCGGGCGCGTTGGAGGAGGAAGGCCAATATTTCAGCAGGAAAGACGAATTTCTGCTGGCACAAGCCCCACGACTCCAGCATGTCAGGAACAGTTTAAGACTCAGCTTTAGGGCATTACGGGTATCTCAGATAAGCCGAAGCATTATTGTTTTGATATTTGCAATGTGATGTTGATCATTATTGTTATTATTCATCACTTTTGTTATTGTATATTTATTATCATACTATGGTTGTTTTTGTTATTTGGCTTAAACCTTTTTACTGTCGTCTTTTTACTTGTTTTGTAGAATTACAGTAATCCGTACATAAATAAATGTGTGTATGTATAGTTATTGTTGTGAACATATACGGGTTTACCCCATGGTATTCTCATTGTGTGATACAGGCTACTGAACCTCAGCCCATCCATGGACCCTTCACAGACCGCCAGACTTCTGGACGCTGTGACTGTCTTCGGTGGCGAGTTAGACTCCCTAGGCACGGTGCGTGGTGTATCAATGTGTCAAGGGGGAATTTGGCTGGTGACTTTTTTGCAGATTTACCTGAACATCATGCAAAATCCATCCTTCTGATCGCCATGGTCCAAACATGACCCACATAAACAATAACGCATTTGACATAGACTCCCGCAAATGCCGCTCAAATGGTCCCTACGATGTTCCCTGACATATACACATTTTGGCTAGTTAGCTACCACCTGTTTGCTTGCTTGCCACCTCCTCTAAAATGTAGGTTCGTCTCAAGATATGGTACCCCTAACATTGGATGGTTTGAAAGATATTATAAAATTTAATTTTCCCCAGTAGAATCAGCATATATCAGCATAAATTGGGTGGAAACTCATTTTTCAGGCAATTTAGTGACTACTATGGAGATTTTCTAAGTCATCCGGGTACCCCCCAGGTCTCATCCACGTTGAACCAGGCGACCTGGTGAACTTCGGAGTGGCGCCGGCGCTGGTGATGTTTGCCTGGGCAGATCAGTCATCACCAGGTGGAGCGTTTGGAGGGGCTTATTATCAACTCGTTTTGGCGCATGTTTGTTCGTGTATTTGATGATGATGATGATGATGATGATGATGAACCATTGGAATATACTACCCATGAATTGGAATTGTAGATGGTTAATTGATGATGATTGGAATACACTAACTACTCATCATGATCATGATGATGATGATGACGATAATTATTATTGTTGTTGCTATGATGACGATGATGTCGACGACAACAAGGACATGTAATAATTTGATATGATCACAATGACTGTCCTGCATTCAAGATAGTCAAATATTTCTTCTGTGGTTTTCACCATTTCAATCTCAGATCCCATTGTTTGTGATTTTGTGTCTCTTAAATGTGCGCCCTGGCGTTCAGGGAAATTGACACGATTTGATTCCACATTGGACCAAGTGGGGTACTGTATTTGTTAGATTCCACAATTTGCATTTTGGATCACATGCTTTCTTGGTAAGTCACCCATTGACACCTTGTTGTATTTTCAAATTTTCCGTTAACTTCTTAGCCTTAGACGATGGACCCATTCGCTTTTTGGCTAAGGGTGTTGCGTGGCCATACGTATGATCCCATTGGGGTGACCCATTGAAGATGATGCGATATTGAATCGTTCACCCGTTGGTTTATTGAAATCGGGATAAGGTCGTTACGCAGGTGGTCAACGAAATCAGCCAACTACCCAAATAATATATTACAATATCAATATTTATTAATTATTTACCGTTGATTTTTCATGATCCATTTCAATGGCAGGTTGGCACCTATTTTTATAGATGCTTGCCTTGGATCCAAACGCCCTGGGAAACCCCCTCCTTACATCACTCCGGAGCGCTCCCGACTGATGTAAGGAAGGCGTCTCCCAGGCCCCCTCCTTACATCAGTTACTATCTTAAATGCACTTAGACTGATTTGTAAATCTTTGCATTTTCACTATTTTTGCTTACATCAGCCAATTGCCCTTGTTAAAGGCCTTCCCGCCTGTCAGTAGTTCCTACTGTATCACCTCTTTGGCCAGGAAAAAACATAATTTGTTCAAATCCTTGGAAAGAATCCGAATCATCGATTGAACCCTCCATGTGGCAGTTTCATTTTTAGTTTCCATGTTTTTCTCTTATGAGGGAAAAGTAAACGGGGATTCTTTTTATGACTGGGTTTTGGCCGCCAGCCCTGGACTTCCCCACCCCTGGACCCCATCCTGCGACCCAGCCTTCAAATTAGGAGCAGTTAAATCTTAAGATTCAGAAAACCTATTTGTGGAGGCTCCGAAGATATCAAATTCAGAATATACAGCTACAGTATTAATGGGATTACTATCCACATCACCAAAATTGATGAAAAAGTCATGTTGGTTATTTGATTCACCTAAATGTACCCCAGATGATGTCGTTGTTTTCATGATAAGTTGTTTCGCGAATTATTGACCACACATTTCACTGAATAACTTCATTTTCAACTACGAAGGGGTTCCATTGATCCACACTCGGTCCCTGAAGGTCATTGTTTCCCACCTAGACTCCGCAAGTTCAGTGCCAGGGGTATGGCCGGGTTTCAGAGCTGTAGCCTGAATTGGTTTAGGTTGTTGGGTCAGAGGGGATGACCCATAAAGGGCAAGGTCCCAATCGCTATTATTGTTGAGCTTCGTAGCAGAAACCACGGGGATGTTTGTTTTCGAAGTTTTTTACCACTGCAAAATTGAACATCGTAATTACTGACAAGCGCAACCCTCGCTCGAATGCCGTATGTAAATGTAAATGGACAGGAACATTAAAAAGAAAAGCAACAATGCCATCACACCCCGAGCCAGAAAAGACTTTCAATTACCCCAGGCTGTTTCCGACCTACACGCTTGCGAAGCTGGCGCCAAACACTGTCAAGGCAGCCTTTCTTCATACCAACTTTCCACTTGTACGCAGCTGAACTTTCTGACGGGCCAGGTTTCAGCACAGGCCCAGCGCTCAAAAAATGAAACCGCACCCTCCAACAGAAAGGACCGCAAAGTCTGGTTTAGGCACATTGCGTGATGATATGTGCATCTTTGTGGGTTGCATATGTTTTTCCGGAGTTTTGATGGTAAGAGTATATCTTCTCTGATTCGCCCCGTGGTTGGCGCGCAGGAAACCAGCACAAATAACCCCCCATCAGGTTTGGGTAGCTTGAAATATCCAGGCACGTGTTAGAACTTCATTAGTGACCGGATGTGCTACAAGTTGGTGAAAAAATGTGAACAGTATGTATTCATGAACAAAAACACGTTGGGCTAAAACTGCTACACCTAGGTCTTTTGAAGCCAGTCGCAAGCATGTATGTCCTTTTCCCACTGGTTCGTTGATGAGTAGAGGGGTCTCCGCTTTAACAATCACTTGGTATACATGACAATACATGGTATATGAAACCGACCCCTCTATTTTTGCAAAAGGCCGATATTGGTGGCAAGCGGGGCTATAGCCAGCAAAACATGGGGTACAAACCGATGATATAGTGGGTTTGCGTCCTAGCTGGCGGTGTGGTTTGGAACTGGTGTTTTGTTGTATGTTGTGTCTTTGGGGAATTATGAAGTCAGCGTCGGATTTACTGAGTGGCGCAATCACTGAGCTGAATGGGAGATCAACGTAACTAAAAAAACACAAAAAAATGTTTTGCTCATAAGGTGTCAACATACATGTCACGAGCAGCACAAACACAATTGAAACTGAACAACAAAAAACAAGGGTTTTCATGTACAAATGTAGGGCAAGACTTTTGCCGTTCCATGTTTGATATGAATGTTTGTGAGTGGCTAGTGGGTCCCCCACTTGTTCATCGTAATTCTCCGTACATGGTGATCAGGTCTCCAAATACGGCCTGAATTTTAAGCCTCGAGTCGGAAATATGCCACGTTTCCTCGCAAAGAAATCTTTCAGATGAACCATGATTGCTGATGTTTTGGTGATAAGGAGGTGGATCAAACCCTCATAAAATAATTGTTGGGGACGCATCATCATCTACTACCAGCCATTGTGGCGTTCACCAGACGTACAAGGTTTTATGTTTTGACATGTTTTGACCCATAACCGCATTTCATCGATATTTTCCTGCTGTATCCACCACTTTTCCCGGCTATTTTAGGCGGTGTCGACAGCACCTGGGACGTGGCCTTGTGGGCGTCGTGTGTGATTTTTTGCCAGGCAGGAGCCATCTGAGGTCGGTGGGGGTTACAACGCCATCCGGTTGGTTGAAAACTATCAGAAGGGAGCAACACCCCATGGTCTCAATAATCATGTTCCAGAACTTGGAAATACTAGAAACAAATCCTTCATGCAATGGCCACGGCCATGACATGAAGGTATCGCCCATTTGTGAACAAACCAAATGGCAGTAGGGGTACAGCAAACAATTCATGTTTGTATTATATTCAAACTTACCTGATGTTCAGTGCAATTGTGGATCAACGTAGGTCTTCAGGAAATGGATCCATGAGGCCATCAGGATTTTGTTGAATCTCCAGATGTTCCCCATTTCACCCTTGCTTTCGCTGGTCAGAATGACCAATTTTGGATGATAATTTGAAGTCCTCAATGCCTCAAGAAACCTTATTTATAAATATATATATATGTATAAAATTAAATGTTTATATATATATATATATTGTATAATAAACACTTACACAACATATACACAAACACATATACACGCACAGACCTATATTCATACATATGCACAAACACATGCACCTACATGTAACGTACATTTACACAGAAACGCACATAAACATATACACATACATATACAATCATATGCAGCACATAATTTAAATCGACGTACACATACACGTGCACACAACGATATAAACATATTTATAGCGTTTATATTAATAACCCTGTATATATATTTATATTTATATATATATATATATCATATACATATGTGTATACAGATATAATCATATATACATATATATATATGCACATTCATACATATATATATATATATGCATCTATATACATGTAATTGCATTATATACATCTATACATATATACATATATATATATATATATATTCGTATGTATTTATTATATATAATATATACGCATGTATACTGTGTATGTATGTATATATTTATATATATACACGCGTATATGCATATGTAACTATATTTGTATGTATATAATACTTATATAATATATACATCTCCTCATAACTATTTATTTTTGTATATTTATACATCTTTGTTTACGGAACTTCATCCTGCAGAATGATATCTTCAACGACCTTCTTTGGAGCCATTTCCGAAGGCTTGCGCCTTGCGCTTGGCGCGCTTCAACTGTTCTCCTGGTGGGCCTGCATATCATCCACCGCCAGGTGGGGCATCGAGTGCAAGTGCTATGCCAGGATGTGCATCGCACTATAAGTAACTATTTCATAAATATATGTATAAGTAAACCATTAATGTATAGTTATAGTATGCTATATTGACTATTGATTTTTTACGATTGGTAACTTGTTTATACATGTTTTTCTTTATAACCATAGTGTAGCCATAAGTATAAGTGACCCAATGATCGCCATACTATAGTATCAGTAGTATCATGTATAAGTAAACATGTGATAGTTCGAAACATAGTACAACCAGAGTATATCACCATAGTATCACCCAAATATTGGCTGATAACTGACATTTGATAAACACAGTATTTATAACCCAACGGTATGAAAATATCTCACGTGTATATGGGTTCTATATGAGTTGGAAACCACTTACCATTCATCAGCGATCAACACATCCAAAAATGGGAGACTGGTTTTTGAAAGCGACAAATATGGGAACAAAACATAAATCCCACTCGAGTTTTTTTTGGTTTGCCTTCAAACCAGCAAACACATTTATTTTGTTGCTGCCTTTTTGTAATTCTCTTTTGCACTCGTGAAATGCATCGCGCTTTGGTTTTCTATCGCCTTGAGTTCCGTTCTAGTGGCTGGAATTTTGCAAGTTTCATTTTTTCATGGTAAATTTCCATTTGTTTCGATATGTTTATATACCATCCGCCCAATCAAGATAGACCTTGTCAAATGAGGGGGAAAATTAGTTTAGTTTCCACTACTGCAATCATTGGCAGTTTTAAGGGTCAAACTGTTAATTCTGGGGATGGTGAAACCATTTAACAGTTTCCATGTTAATGTTAATTAACTGTTAACCATTTATGGGGATTTTCAATGGTCAAATGTCCATATGTTTTTTTTCTGCAGGCGAGGCCTTGGCCGCAGCCTCCTCAGGCGAAAAACTGGTGTTTTGCAAGCAAACACCCTTCCAGTGATGGTGGGAAAAGAACACCAACTAGACATTTCACGGAAAACATAGTAATAGATGGACTGGGCTATACTCCAACTATAAAATTTATGAAATAGCAACTTGGCATTTGATGGAGTTGTAATAGACTTTTGAGGTTGATTTACTGATAAGTGGGGGTTTTCACCTATTTCCAAGTTTGTTGGATATAATGGGGATATCGTTGGGATATAGTGGGGGGTATCATTCGTGGATATTACTGGGGTATGTGTATATTTTTTATATAACCAACTAATATGAAGGACTGGATGTTCGGTATATGAGGAATATCGGTGATTTCACCATGACGACTTGGGATTCGGTGGGATGTGAATGTGAATATAATTGGAATTGTCAATAAGGTAAACGGCGTTTTTCATCTGACACTTGGCTAGCCCCAAATTCCTACAGTTGACAATGATTTATAAGTTATGTGACTATTGGCTAGCCCTAAATTCACTTATTCCTGCATTTAGCCAATGATATTCCTGCATTTTCTGTTACAAAATAAGTTTGAGGTATCCCCCCGTCTGGCAGACGCACCAAATTTGTGAAGACACCGTTGACCTGAGAATAGACCACAGTTGACCCTCCGAATCCTGTGAAGCAAAAGTCATGTTAGTTAATTGTTGCAATAGTAAACCATCCCCAAGTTTACCATTATTGGTGATTTACTAACAATAATAGGTTTATTATCAATAATTATGATTGGGGATTAGTAAACCATTATTGATCAAACATATTGGTGATTTATTTTTTGCTTTACGGACATGAAAATAGTCATTAGATGTATTTGATTGGCATTCTGGGAGCTGTTTTCTGTCAAGTTTTATAATCAGTCTTAGCTCTTTTTGGGTTTTACTCATCCTGTCATAAAAGCACAGCCAGACAACTATGGTAATAGGGTACCTGCATTAGATGTGCAGTATAGCAAATTACTGTGAAATATGCAGGAAAAAACCAATGTTTTTGGAGAAAAGGTAAGTTGGAGTTGCCCTTGCCATTTGCCAACTCGTATGATCAAAGTCAGTTGCAACCAAATAGTCTTTATCGCATTCAATCCTGGAAGAATTCCATTACATATGCAAAGTACATGTTGAAAATGTGTGGGTACGTATTGGAATACGCTACTTACGTACCATCCATATCATAGCTGCATAAATTAGTAATAACAAGGAAAATGCAAGTCCATCAATGTATATATATATATGTGCATATATACACAACACGGCTACAGTGATATTCTAAACACATATGCACCTTGGGTGTGTTGATAGAGCATATGGCTATGGCATATGCAACATCCATGTTGCCTATATATATATATGAGAAGGAGCTCTTGGGACATCAATATCTACTTGAAGACTCCTATCTATATGGTATATAGACATAATTGTATACTTGCAGCAAGATTACTATATACTGTCATATCTGAAATTATTTCCTCACTAAGCACTATTACATGATTTTTTCATGCACCAGATCAAACAATAAGCAGCAAATTTATTACTTGCTCAAAAAATGGAACACACCCTCTCCACATAAAGCATGTGTGTTGCTATTTCCCATTTTGCTATTTTTTTGACAATTAAAACAATGTTCTTACCATTTTTTTGGGGGGGGCAGCTGCTCATGCTACGTCACGCAGCTTCTCATTCTACGTCATGTCGCTGTGCTGCTTGTCAGTTGCTTACTATATAAATTTTGCAAAGTGCTGTCAATATGCCGTCGTATTCTCGAACTTAAAAATAATTTTATAGGTCCGGCACGGTCCGGCACGATTTCCGACCACCAAAGACCTCCACAGGGACCTCCCAGATGCCTCCAGGAAAGTCTAGAGGAGGGAGCTCCAAAAAGAATTGTTTTTTTATTCTTTTTTTGACCCCCCCTCAGAGAGCTATGGGGATCCCTGGGGATTTCTGCAAATTTCTGAGAATCACCTATGTGCATAGATTCGAACAACACATGATCAGCGATATAGGAAAACTCCTGCATTTCCAGAAACGTGGTAAAATTTCTGGATTATAGATACATGGAATATCCACATTCATATACACGTTATATTAATGGGTGATAAGATGGTAGAAGTATATAGCCAAGAAAAAGAATTCCGATGCACATCCAACCAATCATCATTTATCAACAATATATCCCCATATCTTTAGTGGTTAAAAAATGAAAACCCATATTTTGATGCGTAAATCCACCAATATTCCTGGCTATCAATGCTCTGCAGATGGCAGCACTGATAGTGCTTCCTTGACCGAAACCTCATCGAAGCTCCGTCTGTGAATTTGGGAAATGGAGGGCATCATCGGCTTTGAAATAGGCCGGTGCCAGGTTCGGATCTGGAGTTTCTACCCAATTTGTTGGAGTTTCTATGTTTGATACCATTTTTAAGCGCCCTTTATCGGTAATATGGATCGATGCATGTGGATACAAAAAAACATAACCTGTTCCACATACTATTACATGTGGATACTACAACATGACATGTGGATGCTTACACAACATAACCAAGATATGCAAAAATAACATGTTCCATTGTTGAGCATCGTAGGCCACTCTGATTTGTTTGATACCTCAATCCCATGTTGCGCCCTTGTTCCATGGATGAAATGTGTATTTGATTTTTTCTGGCGATGTCATTGGTCAAAACATGTTTTATTGTTTTTGTTGTTGATCAACTCTGAAATACCCTCTGGTAATTTAACATAGCTATGGAAAATCACAATTTTTAATGGGTAAATCCACTATAAATGGCCATTTTCAATAGCTATGTTAGTTTACCAGAGGGTACATGCATTTGGTTGGCTTTTGTTCAACTGTTATTTAGCCATCCACTGTTTAAAGACTGGTCACTGCCTCAAGCCACTCGCTGAGGAGAGGCGCCTTTATTGCCAGATCCAAGTTCTTTACAGGGGCGGGGAGACCCAAAAAAAATGGGTCACCCCCAAGAACCAGGTGTTTTCCTACTAAACAGTGATCAATGTTAGCGCATGTTGGGTCCCTAATTCTAGGAAACACCCATAAGGAATAGTTACATCGCTTAAAGTCGAGTGTTCACCCAAGTTATGTAGATTTGCAGTTAGAATGATTACGAATCACGTACTAGTCTGGGATGCGCATCCAAACAGAGTCACCACGTTGTTATCATTTCGGACCTGGCTGGTAATTGAGGTGGACATTGCGGGAGAGTTTCACGGTTTCGCTCGTGGAAAATGGGTTATTTCAAGTTGTTTCACAGGTCTCCCATTTCAAATTGTAGTAACTTTCTAGAATAGAAAAATAGTAAAATAGTTCCAGTATGTTCCAGGTTTTCAACTTGTTTTTCACTTAGCAACCATTGTTTTAGGATTGCTATATCTTAGGTCATCGATGTTTGGTAAAGATCCTTCAGGTCCCAGCGCCGATGGGTGCCATGTTGGCCCTGCAGGGTCTCTCAGATGGGGTCCCTGCGTGGCCAGAGACGGAGCGATGAAATGGGGATAACATGGGAATTTCTTACTGGTGCTTAGTAGGGAATTTTCGGGAATGATCCACAATAACTATTTTCATAGTATTTTAATAGTAATCCCAGCACCCCCAGCAACCCATCCATTCCCTACGTTTAGCACCAGTAAGATTTTAATGGGCTATACTGGGGATAGAATGGCATCGGAATATTTATCTATATATAAAATTATATAAATGGATATCAATGGGATTTTTCATGGGGATATGATCGTAAAGTCATCTACTAATGATGATATGATGGGGATCTACTGGTGATTTAATGGGATCTGATGATTATACATTATATATATACATATAATGGGAGTTGCCCTCCTATAGTCAAACATTGCTAGCTGGAAAATACCTGAACTAAATGGGTAGCTTTCGGTCGCTGGGAGAATCTTGGAACTGGATGAAATCATCCACCTAGCCGTGTTTGATGAAACCAGAGTATCCCTGTGGATAAAGGGATATTACTTTGAAAAGTAATATTTGGATTTGGATATCATCAATAAGTAAATGGATAATGATATTAATATATTCAATATATTAATGATGATGGATATTTTTATTTCACTGATCATGGGTTGACGGTGATATGACATGATATTTCTAGAGTTTTGCATCCTTCCTGGGATGATGATCTCGACACTTTTTTTTTCAGGGAAACCACCAACCAGTGTCCGGTCGGAGCGATTGCTTGGTGGCTTCAAAGATTTATATTCTCATCTTGAATCAGGAAATGTTTCAGTTCCACTTGACGGATGTTTTGCAAGAGCGCTAACGAAAGTCGGTAACCAGACAAGACGTTGAACTGTGCATGGTCAAATAATCTAGCAATGTATCGAAATTGTTCCAAAACAACCTCACAAAACCACACAAAACACAGGGTTCGATACGGGATGTCATGCACTGCTGTATCGCTCAGATTCATGTTCTCCTTAAAAGATTGGATGATGAGTATCATACATGGTGTTGTCTCAAAATAGGCTACCCAGACTCATGGTTTGTTATCATGTTCACCATTAAAACCAACTGTGTTATTTGGGCTGATTTTATGGTACATCCCCATTTTCAGACACACCCATGCTTGTCACTGGACCTGTTCACCACTAACCGTCACAAAGCGACAGGTTGCCCCTCTTCTGGCAGCTGGATTCCAACGAGATTCCATTCGGTTGGAAGGCTCACCAGGTGGGTAACAGCTTTGCTGTTATGTGTTGAACCTTAAAGTTGGTGCTGTTACCTTCCCTTTCACTATGTAATAAGTTGGTTGGTATTGCCTTTGCAGTTTATAACTTGTTTTCATCCATGTTCTCTTTGGTGAACAGGCTGAATCAGAACACCTATCAACAGAGTTGTGGTTCAGCCTGTTGTGTTTAGGGCACAGATTGAAATATCGAGACCCAAAAATCAAACCTTTTGTTTTGCCAAACATTGACATCAGCAGCAGCTGATAGAAGCAGCTACCAGCCATCCGTCTGGCCCGACCTGGCTGACTTGAAACATCACCGCTAGATGAACCTGGAAAGATTTCGTTCTGTTTCATGATCATCAACATCATCAACGATTTTAAATTTGAGCTATGTTTTGTTAGGTTTTCTGGCTCTTCTGGGCATATAGTCATATAGTTGTTGAATGTGTTTCCTTGCAAGTAGTCTTCGGATGATAGCTGGAACAGACGTCACTCAGAACATCTTTTGTCCTTGTCCGCTGAGACAATCCCTGCCAGAAAATGGTTTTCAATTGGCTGTGTTAATCCCTTCCTCATGTCAAGTACCAAGTGAAACCTTGGTTTAATCTGGGACCTATTCATTTTCAGCGCCCGAGCAGTCATATTAAGTGATGATCAATCTAATAATTCCACATATCTTTGAGAAGAAAACGCAAGTCGCTATGGTTGCTGGCTATTTCATTCGTGCGTAATACACATGTTGCTGCCACCATAGAAATGGGACAATGATCCCCACCTTGAATCAGGTGACTGTGGCAGTGCTTTTGATCTCTGCAGTGCTGATGGTGTCGCATCTGAAAACTCTTAGCTTGGGAATCTCAGAAGTGGCGGATGAATCACCAGCTTGGTTTTAAGATGTTTTAAGTATCTATGTACTGTGTCTATCTATTTGTCTTGTCTCAACTTATCTTGTCGATTTATCGTATCTTACGTTGTCTTATCTTGTCTATCTTATCTGTCTACCTATCTATCTTATCTACCTATCTATCTGTCCATTGTCTGTCTGTCCATTTGTTTGTTTCTCTGTCTGTCTATCTATCTATCTGTCTATCCATCCATCCATCCATCCATCTATTGTTTATATGGGTACGAGTCAAAATACAAGGTATGGATCAAGGCCCCGAACCCACACACGATCCATACCCCCCGATCCAAACCTTGATCCATACCCTGTGGTACTGCATGATCCATACCCTTGATCCATACCCCTGATCCATACCCCTTTCTCATTGAACAAAGATTGATGCTGGCCCTAATGCTGCTTTTTATCCTAATACT
>Ga0126342_10005053_pt1 | contig 22822 bp, 19 predicted proteins | sample Cyp1metagenome_FD_92528 | JGI IMG/M metagenome (GOLD analysis project Ga0126342, IMG submission 92528) | Coral microbial communities from Lord Howe Island, Old Settlement Bay, Australia - Cyphastrea 1 metagenome | ecosystem: Host-associated > Invertebrates > Cnidaria > Coral ...
AGGTTGCAGTGCACTAGATAAGAAACCCTCTACCATGAGGGGACGCACAAAAGATCAGATAGAGCGAATCTGATCGGTTCAAATATGGAGAGACAAAGGTCTCTTGACACAGCCATTTTGTCTTGGCGACCAAAAAGAAGGGGCGTGTTGGTGAACACAAATCCTTGGAATACCTCAAACTTGGGCGAAAAAATACCTTGAATGAAGCACACTGTGGATGTGTAGTATGATGTTATCACACATCACTGATTAATCATGGTATAGTATAAAACATGGGAAATTAACCTTGTAACCAATATATTCAATAGTATAGTATAAAACATAGGAAATTAACCATGTAACCAATATAGGAATGCTGGTCCTGAACAGCAATCACTGTGTTTTGCTTCAGGTGGTTTTTGCAACCTTGTCATCTTGGGAAACCTGGTTGCATGGGGCAGCTGCCTTAAATTGGAATGACAAGGATTCGAGGTATTAAGACGCACGGGATTAACAGGGAGACCACAGTGAATGATGTATTTGGGTGTGATTGAACATGGGGTATATCTCAAATTCACCTTGGAATCATGCGAACATGATATCCAGGATTTATTGGTACCCCATCAATAGATAGATTTCCCGTGAATCTGACCTTCTGCTGACATATGTCATCGTTTTTGTTCCCCTTGTATTCACCATCAATCAATGGCCATTTCAGAAACCTAAATTGGAGGTATACAGTTATAAGGCCAAAATGTCTGGGAATATCAGATACAAAATATGGCCTTAAAAATGGTACATTACACCTCTGTTTTAGGGTCTATTCACCATCATATCCAAGTTCACAATGGGGGAATACTTCTCGGAAAACATTGTGATTGTCCAAGCAAAAAAAAAATGTTGGAGGATTTCCCATGTTTTACGAGATTTTCACCAACATTTTCAGGGTAATTCTCCCCGTGAATTCACCAACTATTAAATTTCACGAGCTCCTGGGATTTTGTGATTTTTAGGGAATATTGGATATCAATGTCAAGATGCAATATGATGCAATATCCCCAGGAGTTCGTGAAATTTAATATCACCCACATTTTCAAGATAATTCTCCCCGTGAATTCACCAACTATTAAAGGAGGATTTCCCCAAGATGTTGGGGGATTTCCCATGTTTTACGACTTTTTCACCGAGATTTTCAGGATCCATGGTGCTGGTATATATGCTAACATTTGGGGTATATTCATGGTAAATGTTACCATATATAGCATACATGGATCCTATGGGTTTCAGGATCAAGTCTACATCTTGCTGACCTGCCTCATCGGCCTGTCCATCTGCTACACGGGGATCTGGGCGCAGAGTCTCATCAGCGCGACGAGTTTCCTCGCCAGCAGGGTAGTTGAAAACATGATCTGGTTGGTGGTTTCAGACATGTTTATTTTTTCCATAATAATTATATGGGATAATCCTTCCCATTTGCTCATATTTTTCAGAGGGGTTGAAACCACCAAGCAGTAAATAGTGTTCAAAACCCTGGTTGGTTGATGATTAGTTCGGGGATTCTACTAGCCAATATATTGGGAATTATGAAAATCCAAGAACGGGAAATCCCGTATAATCCATAGGATCCATGGTGCTGCTATATATGGTAACATTTACCATGAATATACCCCAAATGTTAGCATATATACCATACATGGATCCTATGGGTAATGGAAAGACAAAGGGATTTTGAACACTGCTCATAGAAAATACTAAAATGGTCATCCATGACTTGGATGATTTGGGGGGTACCGCTATTTTTTGGACACCCCCATATGAGAAATGTGGATTAAGTTAAACCTCAACATATAAGGTCAAAGTTTTAATTTGATGTGAAGTAGATTTTACTTGATGTGAACACGAACATTGTTTTAGCATGTTTTAGCTTTCAATTAATGGCAAATCCAGCACATGATTGGATTTAATAATTGAAATATCAGTACAATGCAATGTTCCAATGATTTTCCCCTTGGGTACTTTTCCTGTCCAATACCAAGGCTGGAAGCGGCTGGAATTTGAAACACCTGGTTGTTTGTTATTTTTTGTTTTGATGTTTGCCAAGAGCCGAGCCACGCATTGTACCGTCTGGTTATTTAACATAGCTATGGAATAGCCATGGAAAATGGCCCATTTAATAGATGATGACTCATGATTTACCTATTTAAAGTGGTGATTTTCCATAGCTACGTTAAATTACCAGAGGGTACATCAACCGATGGCTTTTTCTTCCAAGGCTAACAATCATTGAGTGTGTGCCTGTGTGCGCGTGTGTGTGTGAAAACGATGTGCCCCAAACAGAGGTAGCTTACTAAGAATGGCCTGGCCTAGTCCATTTCTGGTCCCCTGCGATTCGGGAAATTGAATGAAATTGATCAATCCTCATCATTGGACATCCCACGATATCTCATGATATCTTAACTACCAGCTGTTAGTGCTATATATCCCATGAGTAGTACTGAGTAGTTGGTGCTTGGTATTTGGTGGTTCGCCCTGCTTGGTAGACCCTGTAAAAATAGTGAAACAACCGCACCTACTTGACTTACACCAGGTTTATGTATAATGTGGACATTATATATATATATATTATATATATATGATATTTATAACATACTTCCGAAGCAGGACGGACCACCATGTAGAATTTCAATTTTTGTGTGCTTCACTCGATGTTCACGCTCAATTTAACATCCTTTTCTATCCTTTTTCTTAGGTTTCTTGGTGATGGTTAACGCGAACAAGCCACTTGACGCCGCTGTGGATCTCGCCGTTGCGGTCGTTCGTTTTTTTGTGTTTTCAATCACTGGAGGGTGGGAACCACATGGAACCACTCGGAATTTTACCAACATACAATGTGGGGCCAAAAAAAGTTGGCTAAGTTGGTTTATCACCCCAAAAACTACGGTTGATGATACTTGGAACAGCTTGTGACTATAGTTAAATGGGATTTGTAAACCAAATTATAACCCTAGGGGGGCCAACTGGTATACAGAATGGGAATATCAATATCAACCAAGAAAGATGAGGAATTCCAATAGATTAGTATGAATTCACTCCTTAACTACTGGTAAGTGAACCTAGTGGCACGAGAACTTTTGCGTGTGATCAACAAGGGCCATGGTGTGAGGGCCATCTATGATTACAGCAGGACCCTATGGTTTGCCCGCAAGGTTAGAATGGTGTTCAAATATTACCCTTCGACATGCTCAAAAACCTGCGCAGGGCCAGTGTTTTGTTATATTTCCAAGGCGACAAACCCTAAACCCTAAACCCTAAAACCCTAAACCTAACACCCTACACCCTAAAACCCTGAAAACTCTGAATCCTAAACCAGAACACACTGCGTATCACTGCGTATTTTCTGCAATTTCTCTTCTCATGTTCGACAGCAGGGCATCCTCAATGTTGCAGTCCGGGCAAACCACAGGGTCTGTGCGTATGATTAGATGTCTGTACGGTCACAAGATTTCAGCGCACTCACTAACACCCAAACTGTTGACACTTTCCTGAAATAGGGGAACCCCTAGTTATCATCCATTTCTGGTTGGTGGTTTGGAACATGATTTTTATTTTTCCATTCAGTTGGGAATGTCATCATCCCAACTGACAAATTCATATTTTCCAGAGGGGTAGGTAGTATACCACCAACCAGATTTTAATAGAATGTTCCCTATAAACCATGCATTTTGGGGTAGCCCCAATTTCGGAACCCCCCATATTTTTCGGAACTACCCGGTGTTGGTATCGTCCAGATAGGCAATCTCGTGAAGCGTGGACTGGGACTTGTACAATCTCATATAAGAAATGTTTGCCCCCCAGTATTCATTACATAAATCTGGGTACTCTCTGGTAAACTAATAATTATAACTATTGCAAATGGTTATTTATAGTTGATTTACCCATTAAAATTGGTGATTTTCCATAGCTATGTTAGTTTACCAGGGTAAATTATAACGACCTCACTGTTCTCCCGAACCCTGGAATCATGGTTGATAAGGGAAATCATCCCCAAATGGCCGCAAGATTCAGGTCAGTGAATTACTATAGTTTGCCCAGATAGATCATTGTTTACGTGATATTAACCACTATTCATCATGTTTAATACAATGTGAGGCCCCCAAGATAGCCAAGTTGGTTTATAACTCCAATAACTATGGTTTATGATAGTTATAACTATAGTTACTGGGGCTTCTAAACCAACTTATAACTGGGGGGCCTCACATTGTATATTATTTATCATTTCTGGTGAAATGTGAAATGTCCTGTTGATTCCTGTTGGCTGAATATCGACAAATTTATGTCAGAGAAGTCGGGTATCTTGCCCATTAATGCTCCATGTTTTTGGAATGTTTATCAATACCCATAGGATCCATGGTGCTGCCATATATGCTAACATTTACCATCAATATACCCCAAATGTTAGCATATATACCATACATGGAACCTATGGGATATACAGTAGTCAGAAAAATAATCCAAATCGTTGGTATTTCATGGAACATATTGTTTGTTATCCCGTTTCTTTCCCGAGCTTTGAGGTTCTTGATCATCGGAATCGAGGCCTTTGGCATGCATACCAAGGTTCATTCTCAGGGGTTCTGGATGGTTCTGGGTCGAGTTGTTCCAAGTCTGTTGCGGCAACAAGGCAACAAAAAGAGGTGGTTTCACCAACGTGACATGCAAAACTCCAGAGACGTTGTTTATCCTTGAAATGTCCGGCAAGATATGTTGTGTACGAGGTTGCCCTCCCCATGTTAGTTGCTTCATGCCTGAGTGATTAATCTCCAACGTAAATCCAACCGTGATTGCAGTCATCACAATAAACAACCACAAACCAACATGCACCTATTTTGGGCCCAAATGAATTGGGTGTTTTGGCAGATTCGAGTTTCAAGATGGTTCGTGATTGCCCGGTGCCGCTAGGGTCAAGATTTGAGGAAAAGAGTACAATACGCCAGCAATTTCTGCCAGAAAATGCCAGAACTTGATTGGAACAAAGTACTGAAAGAATTGGTCAAAGTACCAAGATGATCCAAGATATTGATTCAAATATTGAGGTAAACCCAAAAACACACCATCCCATTAACATCCCAAATAGAGAGAACTCTGAGGTCTTCCACAAAAACATATCGCCATTGTAGACGAATATCCCCTATTTTCCCCATTTGCTGCGGATTTTGCCATGTGGAAAATGGGATAGGATTATTTTAATTGCTAATCAAAACAAATTTTGAACTTTCCTGAAATAGAGATACCCCCCTTGCCTCATCCAAGTCATTGATTATACTTTAGATTTAGACCATGACTTAGTATTGAAACAACCTTGATTTTACCTTGGATCCGCCATGACTTGAGACAGCCCATGTTAGCAAGTGGTTATTAACTGGGATAACTTGACAAACCCACAGTTATGGCCCCAAATACCAGTTATACGTACTTATAACATTAGAATCCCCTCTATAGAATGTGTCTCATCCCATTGGAATAACCAGTTATAAGTTATAATAGCTGATAGCCTTTTTCAGAGGGGTAGGTATACCACCAACCAGATAAATGGGACAACCTCGGGAATCGGATGATCCTCGAAGCGTCAGGTGTTGACCCTGACGCAGTTACTGGGTGCTGCCTGGTGGCATGCGAAGTTGAACGGTTTGTCTACTTTTTGAGGTTACATGATATAGAGATATCTATACATCATTATTCATATCAAGCAAATGCTCTTTCAGTACCCGACAATTTCATGGGGATTTCATTCCAATATGTCATCACTTTATTTTGGGATGAATGTAGTGTTTTGGTTCTCGTTATTTTTTTTTGAAATTCAGCAGTTTCAGACGAAAACTACGGCTGTTGTTGGCTGGTTGGTTTCATCTCTGTGGGACGATGGTCCCAACTGTTACAACTGTTACATTGATATACACTGATTAATGATACAATGTGAGGCCCCCCCAGTTATAAGTTGGTTAACAAAAGCCCCAGTAACTATAGTTATAAGTACCACAAACCATAGTTATTGGAGTTATTTGCACCAACTTAGCCTAAGTTCTTAGCTATCCTGGGGGCCTCACATTGTATAATATCCACTGTTTTTTCAACACTGAACTTCAATCCCTATGGATCCAGCCGTAGCTTAGGAAGTACGACTGAGGTATGATGACATTTCGGGGGTTAGATGGCTAGCCTTCTCAGACAGTGGCCATGGATCCATAGGAACTGAGTGCTGCCATTGTTAAGGCAAACACACATCACCATGAAACATGTGTCCAACATTGATCTGGGCAGCAAACCATTGCCATTGGTGAAGCCTGGGTTTCTGGTAGATTTCTCAAATCGACAGTCCCATTCAGCTTACCCGGTAAACGAACATAGCTATGGAAAATCACCATCTTTAACAGGTAAATCAACTATAAACGTGCCATTTTCAATAGCTTTATTAAATTGTGAGATGGTAATCGATTTCCCATATGTTCCCTTCAAGACACATTTTCATGGATAGAATAGAATCAACATTTCGTTGGAGACTTCGCTTCCATTTATGCTGGTTCTATTAGCGTATTGGCAAAAATTCGAAGCAGGCAGGTTAGGGTACCCTCTGGTAAACTAGCATAGCCATGGAAAATGGCCCATTTATAGATGTTTTACCTATTAAAAATGGTGATTTTCTATAGCTATGTTAAATTACCAGAGGGTAGATCTTAGATTCTTAGATCCCGTGTCGTTGCTGTTTGAATCGTACTGGCTCTGGCATTTTCTGGTGAGATCCCGAAGTGCTGCAGATTTCTCCATTTTTTTGTCCCTGAATCTCCACTTGCTTCTGCCGCTCCTCAGCGGCGAAGTTTCTGGGGGCCACAATGAGGCAACCTTGTCCATTGTGGGTGGCGTGTGCTACGGCCGCGCGCGACAGCAAATGGAGGATGAGGTCGATGAGCAGAAGACTTTGCTGGCCAAGGCTGGATTCACATCGATTTTCACAGTTTTGTAGTTTCAAAATTCGCAAGAATTGGTTGATCATTTTTTTGGGGTGTAGAAGTGGCTTTCAGTGACTTTCAGTGAAAGCAGGCCCAAATTCAAAGATGTCAGCGCCGGATGTCCACCATAAGACCTGGATCCGGCACGGAAAGCAGTGAATGGTGGCCATGATGATTGGTACAACGTAAAAGGCCCACATTTAGAAGTTGGTTTATCTAGTTATAACATGTTTTAACTACCATGAACCAAAGAGCTAACCTGCTTCAACCAACTTAGCGAAGCGGGGTTCCACAGCTAATCTGCCTGAGGATTAACGCGATTGAAACCCCAAGTCGCACTGGGTTTTCATAAACAAGACACATTGTGGGTCATATTGATGCCTCCAGATTTGAACCATGCTTATTTGGGAGTTTCATGGATATCACCATTCATCGGTTTTGTTTTGATGAGATCAGATCTATATACACATCGATAGGTAGGTAGATAGGTAGGTAGGTCGGTAGGTAGGTGGTTTGGTTTTGTTTGATGACTCATGACATCAGATTACATCAGATACAGTAAGAAAGGTTAGATCAGATAGATTAGATATGATAAGATTATGTTTCTTGAGCCTTGATTATTGAATCACGCTATTGCCTACAAGGAGAGGCGATTGTTCCCCAATTTTCACAACTTGTTTTTCTTTTAAATCAGCAGAATTCATCACAAAACGCCACAGGATGTGCCCAACAAGGTCGTCTGAGCAGAAAGCGAACTGCGGGCGAACTGTGCAGATATATCTCGCGGCTGAAAAAGAAAGAGCCGACGCAGGATGAATGTAAAAAAGTAAAACCCTTGCTTTATTAGTATTAGTATGTGTGAAGATAATATAGGATGTTGTCATATTTTGTCATAGTTGTATGTTTATTTTTTCAAGGGGACGGCCCCAAATGAAGGGCCGTATATGATTCAATTCCCATTGCCAGGATGATTCTTGAAGCAACATGACCACAATCGCGATGGGTTAATGGCAAGAATCAGGTTGGTTATGTTGCTCCTGGGAATTAACACGCCAAAGCCCTTCATGACTGTGGCTGTGGGACAGTTTTGGTTGAAGTTGTTTTGCCTTAGTAGTGGGCCAACAGATGATGCGGTCGAGGATTTTGGTACCTTTATCGCACTCATACCAGCCGGAGAAATGGAGAATGTTCACTGTCCAGATGATCGCATCTCCACCAAACAAGCAGAGTGGTTCCCCAAGGCTTTCTGCCGCTGCTCATACCGCCCTTTGTTGGGGGATTACTATACATTCTCATGTTCCACGCATTCATTTTTAAATATCTTTAGTAGTTATATATGTTCAATTCCCGGAAACTACAATATATCATCATGGCCACCCTCTGGTAAATTAGCATAGCTATGGAAAGTCTCCATCTAAAGAACGGTAAATCAACGAACTACATGGCAATTTTCACTAGCAAACTCTTAAATTACCAGAGGGTATACCCTCGGTTCATTTCCCTGTGATGACACCAGCTTGCTGGTGCTTAATGGGGAAATGATCTATAAATATTCTATACCCATCATCATCCATCAAAAAAAAAAATCATCATCATCATAAACCCATCTATCATAATTCAAAAAAATAACAGTTAACCATCATCATCCAGCATCCCATCCCCCCATCCCCTACTACGCTTGCCTGGCCTGCCGGGAGGTGCCGAACAGTGCCAGTAGCACCTTCCGACCCTACGAGAATCGACTGGAGGAGCGCGTTTCAATGGGAAAGCCTGCGGAAAAACCATGTGAAAAGGGTGATTTAACCAAGAACAATGTGGATTTAGTGGGATTTATAGCTGATTCACGATAGCTAAGTTGGTTTATACCTCTGTTAACAAGTCTCATAGGATCCATGGTGCTGGTATATATGCTAACATTTGGGGTACATTGATGGTAAATGTTAGCATATATAGCATACATGGATCCTATGGGAGTGTGTTTGGTAGTTACAACTCAACTATGGTCAGATGGGATTGTAGACCAACGTGAAGCTGGGGGAGCCGCATTAAAGGGGGTGTCCACCCGTGAAATGCGCTGTGGTTGGAAAAAAAATGAGAGCAGAGGCCTGCAAGACACCCTTCTTGGTTGACTTTATTATATAGTGTTTTGTTATTATTTTTAGTTATTTGTCATATCCAATATAATGTGGTTAAAACAATAATAAACCATCCCCCAACCACTAGAAATAGGTGGTATTAAACCATTCCCAGTCATGGCTAGTTTATGGCATTGTTTTAACCACATTATTGAGGATGATGACAATCCATGAGAATCCAGTTCTCCATCCTCATGTTTAGGGAAGACAGAAGGTGTTGAACACTGCTAGGGTGGCTGAAATACTTGCCATCAATCCTAATTGGTTTTATTCAAATTGATGGCACTATACGATTAAATTGATTGATTGTTGGCAATTGACAATAACACCTGCCAATGATATATGACACTATATACATCTATATATTATCAGTATCATTGAAATTGATCAGTACAATTTGGCCCCCCCCCAGATATAAGTTGGTTTATAAGGCCCAGTAACTATAGTTATAAGTACCATAAACCATAGTCATTGGAGTTATTTGCACCAACTGAACGCTATCGTGGCCGGGGGCCTCACATTGTAGTAGGGGCTCGATCATTGCAAAGATGTCTCGATCTGTGCCGTGCGAGTTGGTCAACTGAGTTGGGGTCCTCGCAGTCCTTGGGAGATGGATATCATCCATGAAACCATACGGTGGATGGTTGCGAAATCCTGCCCAGATGGCATAGATGTCCCAAATTCCCATTGGTTGGTTGATGAAAATAGAGGGGTTTCTGAAGGTTTACCCCTGAAAAACAACAAGTAAATGATGATAGATGGGATTAACCAAACCGGCCCCTCTATTTTTTACCAAAAGGACATTATTGATAGATGGTTTATCCCATTATTTATATATAGGGTTTCAGCCATGCAAGGTGGTGCAGGCTTTCTTCCATCCACAGCAGGGATTTTATGTTTGAATTCCCATGTTTGGCTTTCATTGATGTTTTTTCAGCGTCCGTTAAGACAGCAAATTGCAACTTTGGGTCTCGTTTATCCATTACTCCACAACAATGACAACCGGATCATCAAAGCTCGTTTGCGGTGTGTAGTAAAAACATGAAAGACTCATTTTTTGGTAGCTGGTATTATTGTTGTCAAACATGGAAAACAATTGTGATTATGCCACGATGAAATGTGATCTTCACACACACAGACACACATCTACAGTAGAGAAAGAATTGCACAGTCCAATTATATAGTGGCTAAGCCCAAACAAACAATTTAATTTACTACTATTTCAGTAGGAACAGATGTGTCCATATGTTTTTCCTATTTGGAGGTTGCTGTACCCAAACTTTCCCGAGTTGCTCACTTAAATCAGTGAAATACCTAGGATCATTTAGAGGAGTTCAGAGTACTGCCCATATATATATAATTACAAATCGCTGTATGTGTAGGATAGACACCTATATATGACTACAAATACCTGTAGATATATTGATTGCATTCATCGAGTTATGAAACTATAATTATGCTATTAAATACCGTATATATATATTATACATAGATATAGTGTATATATATATATCTTAATACAACTATAGCTACAACCCCCCATAGTTATTGTAGTTATGAAATGTTATGAAGTTATGAATGTAGTACGACTCTCGACTCACCACGGTTAACTTCCCGAAACTCGGAGGACCGTTTCTCCGTAGAGACTCCTGAAGGAGACGAGGACTGCGGCGTGGTGAATACGTGGTGAATACGTATGTTGATTTATGTTGATTTACCGTGTTTTTTTTCGATGGTGACTTTCTTTAGTTATGTTTGTTTACCAGAGGTAAGTGTTTGGTGTTTATAATGGTGGAATCATGGGTTTAATAGTGGTTTTCATATCTATTAAGAAAGGGATCTTGTATGAAATAAGGTGTACAATGTTTCAAACTTAATAGCAAACCGTTTTTAATAGAAGCGTCTGAACTTGGGTTTACCACTAGGAATGGGGTGATGTAAAGTTTTTTTGTTTTTTTCGCAAGGCGGATATGATTGATATTATTCTGGAAGACTGATACAAGATGAGGCCCCCCAGTGAACTTATCTGATTGCACCACTTCGTGACAGGTTTGCTCCAACCTACCATGGAAGCCATGCGCCCATCCAAAGCGCATGTTGCTTGGGCAGGTCCATCTCTTGTCCTTGGAGGAAAACTAGTTTTCGGCAAGCTTGTGTTCCGAACATTCCCAGAATCGAAAATGCCGCGGTTTCCATACCAGAGGCCTGTTCTGAAAGGGCAATCACTTTGGCTGAGCAACGGTCCGCACCATAAGCAGAAAAATGTTGTCAATGCGGTTTGGATAACCAACCCTGGTACCCTATAGGTATACTGAAATAGCTGGTTCATGGATGGTAATCACCAAGAAATCTGGTAAGATTTTGATTTTATAGCCATATTAGTACATGATAGCCAAACATAATATTATTAACTATGATTGTTATTTATGTTTTTTTTTTTATATTTGGAACATTGTATGATATTTGGGTACATAATAATACCAGGAGGGTTTGCCCAAAAAAAAGACTGGCCCTTCAAACCTGGGATGCGGCACAACGAATCCTCGCTGAGCTATGGCATTTTCTATCGCCCTTCAGCTCTGCTACTTCGCTGTGCACCACGCAGCGTCTCAACATGGGTTTATTCAACATTGATGGTTTGTCGTCTTTTTCCAGAGTCCTATTGAAATAGTATACTCAAAGGCTATGAAAAGGGTTCCTACCTGCGGCCTTGGACATACACACAAATATGATATTGTTCCTACGAAATATTCCAATAATATTCCCATCTATTCCCATTATGTAGGTGCTTCTATATCACCATTTGATCACCGTTTGATCACCATTTGATTCCCGGGAATCCAAAGGTTCCAACGTTCCAAACTGCTGAGGAGCTCATGATCAAAGTGCCCTTTGTGTCCCCTGCCAAGGTCAATGTGTCCAGTTCCCGGGCAGCTGGAACGATTTAAGCCATCTGAATTCATGTCAGTGAGACAATGCCATAAACCACCCATGACTGGTAAATTGGGGGATTTTGTGTTCCTGGTTTCTAGGTCAATCTTAGATGGGTAGAAACTAATCCTAACTAGTCTTTGGTATCAATGGGATGATCTACTAACCAGCTAAAACCATGCCATAAACCACCCATGACTGGGAATGGAACAAATGCCACCTACAAAAATTGTGATTTGGGGGATGGTTTATCCTCTGGGTTTGCGAACTGGAACATCACCATCTTTAAACGCGGTAAATCAACGAACTAATTGGGCCATGGCTTCAATAGCAAACTGTTAAGTTACCAGAGACTAGATGAATTCTGATGTTGTTCTCCTGGTTTCAATATGCCTCAATCTTCCAGTTACTATTGAGATAGGTCACCAGGGTGATTTTTTCTGATGATTTTGGGGTTTGTTACATATCTGACCTGTCATTGGCAGGTGTTCACTTTGTGTGTTGATGATCCAGCGAAAGTGCCGCTCCCTTGAATTTTTTTGGGGGAGGGGGAGAGCTAGATTGGCACTTAAAAAAGATCTTCAGATAGGCGTCTGGAGCATAACAAGTCACTGTTCACTTGCTGTCCCAGTTTCCAACATTTTACCGTTGTAGCATCTAAGCATATCTGACATATCTAAGCACTAAGCAATATCTAAGCTTGCGAATCCGCAGCTGTTTTTTCAGGTCGAGAAATCTGTGCATTGCGCCGATTCGACCTCCCGGTTTTCGGCAGAACATTTGATTGCCCCAAGCTGTGCAAAAAAGGAAAGCGCAACATGGATGGCAAGTTGTAGCAACCTCACTTAAGGGCCCATCTCAGAACCGGCTATGTCTAGAAATGAGCTAGCAGCGATACGATACTGTACCCTAGTTCTGGCCATTTTCATAGGAACAACGATGAATCTTGCCATCAAGAGATAGGGGTCAGAAATCATCTCGAACATTATTGTAGATATGTCCAGTTTGCAACCCAGCATGCACCGAGAAATACCCAGCTAAAGAATCATGTTGTTCAACTTATCAACTTATTTCATCATTGGACACACTTTATCAAACGTGAATCCAGTCTCATCATTGCCATGTATCCAATATGATCCAACCCATTCTTGGAGAAATCCATCATCCCAAGACCATCAAAGACCACCTTCGAAGCTTCCAAACGCCATGGCACCAGCCCGACGTTGGGTCCGTAGTGGAGGTAGGTAGCAGCGAAGAGTGGAGACAGTGAACGCAATAAACACAACTCACAAGTTGATGTGTGTTTTTTTAGCTGATTTATGGGGATTTGGTTGGATTTGCCAGGGATTGATGTGTTTTTTTTGCTGATTTATGGGACTGTTGGTTGGAAAAATGCCAGCAATTGATGTGTTTTTTTTGCTTTATGGGGCTTTCATGGGATCAAGTTATTTTAAAGCTATCTATAAGCTAACGATACCTAGATCCTCATGAAGCCAAATTTTTGGAGCCATTTTAAGGCACCTTGCCAATCATTTAAGTCATTCAGAAATATCTCCATATGAAAACCATTGAAACCAAATAGTTGATGGATAAATATCCTTTTTTTGTGGGACCCCCAAGGTATGAATTGGTTTGCAATTCCGTCTAACCATACCTCAAAGTACTAGACCCTATAGCTAACCTCCTTAACGAACTTAGCTGGCACCACACTGTACACCCTCATTAACCCGTCAAAGCTGGGTGTTTTCCTGAGAAAGAAACATGTTTGTTTTATCCAATTTCCAAAATTCTTGGATGGTCAAGGTACAAACAAAGATTGCAATAGGACCCCTAAGCTTTCAGATGTTGAGTTTGTGTATATACATCATATATATAAACATAAGTATATACAGAGTCAGTGTAACCTCCTGGGGGTATAATCAATCTATGGTGTGTTTCTTAAGAGGTCAAAGGAAAGAACATATCCCAGAGGTGCGTTTGTTGAGGAGCACAGCGCTTCTTTGTTGAGATTGGGATGTTGTTAGCAGATTATATGCGTAGATCCTTTTTCAGTACACATTGAAATAGGTACATTGCCGACGACCCCAAGATTTTGGCCGCCGTTGGCCCACTAAAAGTACGGAAAATGGCTGAGGGTGAGAAGTGGTTTGACCGGACAAGGGATTTTACATGATTTTACCATTGAAAAAGCACAGCATTGATATAATTACATTCGTAGACATTGGTTTTGGTATTCCATCTCCTCCTATATTCAGAATATGATTTAAATCCTTAAAATAATCTACACTCTGTTTTTTTAACATAGCCATGGTAAATGGCCCATTTATATATAGATGTTGTTTGATGATTTACCTTTAAATGGTGATACGTTAAATAACCAGAGGGTATCTTCAAAATTGTCACAGGATGGCCCCCCCAATTATAAGTTGGTTAATAAACCATTATAATCCACTAGTTCGTCATATCTACCATAAACCATAGTTAAGCCTCATCCTGTACATTACCACAAGATTCTGGTAGTTCCATCTGCAGCAGGCGCACCGCCTCCGGAACATGCAGAACATGCAGCGGGTTCCCGCGACGCAAGTGGTGAACGTGTGAACGTCGCAACTTGTTGGAAAAAAGTGTTGGGACCATGATGGGTATTGCGGCTACAGTTGGAGCATCACTCATACAGGATGCCCCTTGGGTTACCCTATTCTCCGACAAATCCATATGTGTTGGAAATGTCATCAGTTAAGAACTGGCACAATTGGAGTAGCCCCCAATTGTGAATTGGATGCGCGTTCAATTCATGTTTGGATGGATTGTAGCCATAAACTGTTTGTCAGCCGTCGATCAGATCAGTATTTTCCGTAGATGTTCGAGTGAAAAGGATTCAACTCGTACTTGTATGATCCATTTTATCCAATGAAGCACTCTCTGGGTTTGGTTTTGTCTCCAATTACTGCACTCTTGGTGTGTTTGATCCATTGTTTTTTGCTTGGTTTTACATTGATCCCTTTTTGATGGACTGTAATTTGACATGTATTTGAAAACTGATCTGTATAGTTCAAATGTTCATGGTCTATAAGTTATAAAATTGTTTTGTGATGTTTTGTGGCTCAAATCCTGCAATGTGAGGCCCCCGTTCGATAGCTAAGTTGGTGCAAATAACGCCAATTTCACTATGGTTTATGGTACTTCTAACTATAATATTCCTGGGGCTTTTGTTAACCAACGTTCACATCACTGGGGGGCCTCACATTGTAATCATCCATAATCATCCCTAAAGTGTACTACCAAAGTTTACTCCTGATTCCTGATTCCTGATTCGGCTCACTTCAAAAAGAAAAATAAACCTTATAAAAATGATTAATTAATTCTGCACATGTTACAGGCTTATTACATGTTTTGTCGTAAATACAAATCTAAATAGCGATGAATTATTTTAGCATGTAATTTATGTTTTACTGTACATTAGATTTATCACTAATTAATTTAAACAAAATAACTATAAAAAAAAAAAAACAACACATGGGATTGCTCTACCTTTGAAACCAAAGACCAGCAGGGCACTGCTTTCCCTCCCGAGGTGTGGCACAAGTGGTCGGATCTGCGTCTCTTGGACCACGAACCCCTTTGGCAAGCGCACCATCGCCCTGAGCCGGTGCGCAGGGAGTGACGAACGGTTGAGCTGGGACAATTTAATCAGCCATCCAGTCATTAATAATGTTTCAGAATACATGATATATATATATGTTTAATATACAAGAATTAAGACAAGAATATACTGTATATATATATATTTTAGTAATGTGAGGTTTTTATTTAATGTCATGATATACAATTAGATTGGGATATTATACTATATATATATATTTGGGTATGGATCAATACCTATTAATACCATTTTTAGGGGAATGAACATCCATTTACCCGCTATTTTGATGTTCACCAGGGGTACAAAGTTTTGACACACTGCCATATATGGATTTATATGCCATGTGAGTAAGACAATGCCATGTTTACCATCCAGTCATCACCGTTCCAGCAGGCCATCTTTGGTCCACGCTACAAGATTTAGATTTGATGGTAGTTAGAACTATAGTTAGATGGGGCCTATAACTAGAGTTAATAATCCCAAATAACTGTAGTTATAACTACTATAAACCTAACAGTTAACCTAGTTATAAACAACCTTCTTAACAGGGGGGGGCACATTGTGCGGGGGCCCCACATTGTGCTCGATCTCCAGGTGCTGCACATCCATTTGGTCGAGCTCCCGTTGTCACTTGGTGTTGCGATGGACACATGGCCCATGAACGTTGGGGATGTTACCTTTCAACATGTCGAGGTTTCCCTAAGTGGGGGTACCCCAATAGCTGGATAGTGTATTTCATGGAAAATCTTATTAAAATGGGATGATAACTAGGGGAACCCCTATGACTTAGGAAACCTCCGTGTGTTGTTTTGTTGATTCGATGTATGGCTTCTCCAAGGTGATGTATATCTGGATTAAGCGTTGGGTATATATGATAGTTGTAACTATAGCTAGATGGAGCTATACACCAACGTATAACTGGACAAACTGGATCAACCCTGTCTCTGTAGCTGGACTCTTTTTCCGGGAGCCCAAATGACCTTTTGTTGGACGGTCTGAACCAGGGTCATTTCGGTTCCAGGTATGTATTATGTGTGTATACAACGTGGTGCCCCATAGTTAGCTAAGTTGAAACAAAATACTTACTTGAGATCAGACATGATAAACACCGTGCAAATGTTGGATGCTGATTAGTGTAGGGGGGAATGTTGGATGCTGATTAGTGTAGGGGGGGACCCCCCTTAAACAATTTCAGGCTACACTTTAAAGTGTTTTTTTTAGGGACCAGGTACTGAATAAAATTTGATCAATTGATTTCTATTGATTAAGTTTACTTTCAATTGATTTCAATTGATTTTCAGTTGGTTTCAATTTATTTTCAATTGATTTCAATTTACTTTCAATTGATGTCAATTTACTTTCAATTGATTTACAGTAAATTTAATTTCAATTGGTTGAAATTGACTTTCCATTGATTTCAATTTACTTTCAACTGATTTCAATTCATGATCAATAGATTTAAGTTTATTTTCAATTTACAATTGACTATCAGTTGATTTCAACTTATTTTCAATTTATGTTTAATTGCTTTCAATTTACGATCAATTAATTTTCAATTGATTTCAACTTACTTTCAATTGACATCCCTCCCATAGTAATCCCAGAGAAATATCATAGACATATCATGGAAATTCCTTAGGATTCCCACAGAAATCCAATATAGAATTCCTTGAGACATCCCATAGTAATCTCATAGAAATATCATAGAAACATCATGGAGATCCCATAGGAATGCCATAGGACTCCTATAAAAAAAATCCAATAGTAATCCCACAGAAATATCATAGAAATCCAATAGAAATATCATGGAAATCCCAGGAATAGAAATACCATAGAAATCTGATAGAAATCCAATGGACATCCCACAGACATCCTTTTGGAATCCCAGAGAAATTCCAAAGAACCACCATGGAAATCCCATAGAAATCCCACAGGAATCCAATAGAATTCCAATAGAAATATCATAGAACCACCATAGACATTCCAAAGAAACCTCATGGAAATCCCATGGAATTCCCAAAGAAATCTTGTAGAAATACCATAGACAATTCCTTTTAAATCCCATAGCAATCTAATAGAACTATCATAAGAATCTAATAGAAGTGTCATGGAAACCCCAAAAGAAATCCCATAGAAATCTCATGGAGACCCCATAGGAACCCAAAAGAAATCCCATACTGTAGACATCCTTTTGAAAGGCCATTGGAATCCCGTACAAATACCATAGACATCCCTTTAGAAACACCATAGAATATCATAGAAACACAATAGAAATTCTATAGAGTTCCCATAGAAACGTTTTAGAAATACCTGAAATGCCATAGAAACACCATAGAAATCAAGGAGAGGATGCCAGGAGAATTGAACCAAGTAAGAGACAGAAGCTATAGCAAAGGAAATGAGAAAATGATTTTGGAAAAAATACGCTTCAAAAAAACCTGACACAATAGAGGACCACCACAACAAACATACAATTGAAGATCAATGCTGCTCATGGGCTACCCCCTTGAAAAATTGTTTGAGTGCTGTTTTTTGGGGGGGAGGGTGGCTTTAATCAGGCATCCTATAATTTTGGAAACTAGACATGTTGAGAATTGCCAAAGAATGGAACTAAGAAAGTAAAACGAGAAAAGCTTTAGCAAAGGAAAGGAATAGGAAAGGAGAAAATGATTTTGGAACATTTTCACCAGAAAAAAATGACACAATAGAGGACCACCACAACAAACATACTATTGAAGATCAATCTTGCTGATGGGGTACCCCTTTGAAAAATTGTTTGGGTTCTTCTTTTTTTGGTTTTGGTCAGGCATCCTATAATTATGTTTTTGTATGTTCAAAGACATGTTGCAAAAAACTCCAACAGTGGAACAAAATAAAAACAATGCTGAACCAAAAAATTGGCCTTAGAAAAAAACAAGTTGCCACAATACCGTACCACCCCAACAAGTACACTGATTCAGAATTATGTTGGGAAAACTTGACACATTACAGTAATCGGGGTACAACATGAATTGGAATAAAGGCGTGCTTCCTGGTTTATGTCAAATAAATACATTACTAGTTGGGTTTGTGCATCCCATTTCTTCCAGTTTACTTCAGCATTTACTGTATCCTGTATAGAATCTGCACTGATATTGGCTGGCGCCCCCATTACTGTTGGTAAAAGTCCTGAATACTGTGTAAATAACTATAAATAATACATATGTTTCTTGGTCGCATTCCCAAAAGCTGTTCACAAAATCATGCTCCATTCAACTTTCTGGGATCAAGGCTAGAAGTGTTAAATGCTGGCAACCAGCCTCTATGGTGCTGAACCATGACCCTTTCATTCAAGCCTTACCTTCAATGGCAAACTGATCTCTAACCACTTACGATCCGTGGAATGGTCCTCCAAGTAACCATATACCATTAGAAATACCATTAGAGTAGAAACCATCATTGGGGCCATAAGCCATCACTAACCAGCTATTGCCCAGGTACGCCCACCATTCATCATTAACCAGCTATTAACTATCATCAAACCAGTAGAGATAACATTATCAAGTACAATTCAGTATGATAGACCATGAGTAATCCCTCTGGTAAACTAACATAGCTATTGAAAATGGCTATTGAAATAGTGAGTTTTCCCATTAATAGCATGGTGGATCTTTCCATAGCAAACTGTTAGTTTACCAGAGGGTAATCCCTTGAGTTCCTTGAATCCCATGAATCCAATGTACTCAAATAGCTGGCTAATGTTCATTCCCCTTAGAAATATGGTAACCATAGGGCCACAGCTGTGATGGCAAGGTTGGCCGGTCACAGCCGCGTGGCTGGAACTCCGCGCTGCTCATCGCGGCGGAAGGAGTTTCCTGCTGCAAGTAGGGGGGGGTTGTGGAAGCCATGGGAAACCATAGGAAAAACATAGGAAACCCAGGAAAAGGAAAACCATTTGAAAACCATGGGAAAATGATGATTTCACCGGGACTTATTGGGATTTCATGAAATGTCTAGCTGATTTATAGCTGAATTATGCTAGCTAAATTGGTTTCGCCGCAACAAGGCCGATGCATTGCTGGCTTCTGAACTGGATGTCGAGCGCATGCGTCGGATCGTCAAGACCGAGATCCAGCGCGGCTGTGGCTCGGTCATTGGCGAGCCTTCAAAGGAGCATTCGTCGCAAGTTCGGACGCAATCTGGTCCAAGGTGAGGGACACTCCCGTGACGAGGTGGAAAACGAGCTATATCCTTCTGAAAGCTGCAACGAAATTGTTCGCGCCGAGGTCGCCAATCCAGGCATCAAGAATGCGGACGCGCGAGATTGGACAAATGCGTGTTCGGCACATCGAAAGTCTCTCCGTCTAAGTACATGAACTCATCTGATTGGTGCGTTTATCTCTTAACCCATCTGAAAAATATTTCTCCGTGGGGATCTTGCGAAATATATGGTTGAACATTGAAAATACGATTGAAACCTTGAAAACACCAACTCGATTTTGTTTCAAGAAACATTGAGGCCAACCATTTTTGGCAAACCAAAAAGACATGATGTTTAGAGGGAACTGTCAGAGGCACAGACAGATGACTGATCAAACACCCGTGGGGACTCCAACAGCCAGTTGACCAAACTTACGTACCAAGGAAACCCACAACATTGAGTAACAATTTATTAAATTGGATAAAAAAATATTGGGTAAGAACTTCAAGAACCACGGGATTTCACAGGAAAATTGGGTTAACATATTAAACACATGGCGATGGCTCACATAATTTTGCGCCGATGAGCCCACAAAAAGGTATCGTTCTAAGCCACTCCTGGTTGGGGGTGCCTTCCGGTAAGGAAAAGTTCCCTGTGAATGGATGTAAAAATACGAAAGCTAAGGGGTACGCATCTTACATCTCCCCCTATCCAATGATTAGATCCCCATTATATCCAGGAGTTGTAAGGCCCCTAATCTTCAAATCTATCCCCATTTGTCTATCCATATTTGTCATACCCCCAGTGGATATTCAGTTTTTATATCCCCACAATATCCATGAAAAATTGTGAAGATATCTACATAGTGGAGCCACCTATGTTTGTTGATCTGTGACCCCCATCTACTATAGAGATACCCCTAAAAAACAAAGGTTATTGTAGTTAGATTTTGTATCCCACTAGGTAGGTGGGGTTGCAAATCTATCCAGCTATAGAGATATTCCCCATCTAACTGTAGCAATTGTAAAGATAACTAATCTAGATACCTTCTGGTTATTTAACATAGCTATGGAAGCCATGGCCCATAGAAATAGATTATAAACATGATGATTATTTACCTACTAATAGCATGGTGATTTCCCGCTACGTTAAATAACCACAGGCCCCAGGAGTTCTTTTCGAGCCCTCAGCCCAGGTTTTGGCAGCAGAGTGTGGAGGACCTTGCCGGGTGCCGAGGGTCACAGGGCGCTGCAAGAGGTGAGGCCTCAGTTAGTTCAGGTGGATAGTACGCTGGTCAATGGAGAATCCTATTTGAGATATGACGGTTTCCATATCTTGGGGATACCCCAAGCTCGCTGGATGCGAGAAATTTCATGGAAGGTCCCAGTAAAATCGATGATTCGTGGTTTTAGGAAACATCCATATATTGAGATGATTTGCTGGTTTCACCACATTGGGGTTTCCATAGTCACGGGGATACCACGCTGGTTTAGAATAGAAAATCTTATTGAGATGGGTAATTTCGGGGTACCTCCATGGCTATAGTTGTATCACTGCATCACCCGTAAACTCAGCAGTGAAGCAAGTTCTTAATTTACCTCGCTCTTGGCTTTATCGGGCCTCACCTTTTAGAAGCGCCGACATTAATTATTCAGAAAGAAAAGATTTGCAGCCATGACGGACCCACCATTTTTTGGGAATACCATGGGACATCTGAACCCCCAATATGATATGTTGAAATATTTGAATGTTTGACCAGTGGTATTATATATAGGGTACTTTTTTGAAACACTGGCGAATCTCTCCAGAATGGTATGCGTGCACATTATTTATATATATATATATACATGTACATATATATATACATATTTATATATATATACATATATATATATACATATATATATATGAATACATTTATACATATACATATACATATATATATATATGAATACATATATACATATATATATATATACATATATATATATATATATTCACATATATATATATATATGTATATATATATATATTCATCTCTCTCTCTCTCTCTTGCGTTCAGCTTGAGCGGGCGTGAGCTTTTTGTGCATACATTCGTAGGTTTCTCATCGCACCAGCCGCTGCTTTTTCACAATTTGTCAGATGTTGCTGCAGCAGCAGCGATGGGACAAGGATTGCTAGAATCCGAAAGGTAGGAGGTCAGCATTCAATTGCCGGGGTTTAGACATCTGCTTCGGTGTGGTTTGATGCTTTAAGTTGCTATTGTTCAGTGATAAGTTGTGAAGTAGCAAGTTGTTGTCAAGTCTTTTTGCTGCAGGGTTAAGGCTGTTATTTTTCCGCCTTTTTGGCGCAGGCAGAATAAGACCGGAATGTTTGCAACGCATCGGCTGTGCCACTTCTTCATCTGTGGTTTGTCCATATCTTACATGTTCTGGAAGATCCAAGATGATAGAAAAAAACAATGTCAAAATACAAAAAAAGGTCCAAAGCCCACGGCAAAGCCGGAGCAAAATCAGGGCCAAAAGGTCGAACAAAAGACAGGTGAAATTTGGAGCCTCCATGTTTTTTCCTGTACGGGTAGAGCAGGCGTACCGTGCGTGGCATGCATGCATGTGTTGCAGCCGATCGTCGTTTATTCCTGCTAAAGATTTGCAGGCGGGACGTGTGTGGCAGCAAATACGCAGCAGAAAAGACAGCACGGGCTCCCCCAGAACACACGCAAAAAACGAACGCCCCAAACCCAAATTAAACCATGTATATATGTATATACACACATGCCCGTAGGCTGCATATATAGTATATGTTTCAAGATTTACTTTTAAAATGCCCTAGACCTTCCAAAGTTCAATAATTTCTGTACTTTTGGGCTTTTGGCCGCAAATGACCGCAAAAAACCGCAAATGCCGCAAATAGTTCAAATTGGACCAATCGTTCAGAAACACACTAGAAC
>Ga0126342_10005054_pt1 | contig 22820 bp, 22 predicted proteins | sample Cyp1metagenome_FD_92528 | JGI IMG/M metagenome (GOLD analysis project Ga0126342, IMG submission 92528) | Coral microbial communities from Lord Howe Island, Old Settlement Bay, Australia - Cyphastrea 1 metagenome | ecosystem: Host-associated > Invertebrates > Cnidaria > Coral ...
CTCAACTGCCGGCTTCGGCCTTGCCAACTCGTCGCCAATCTCTTCGCCAACTTCCGCGCGCAGTGGGCACTGCTGGGCCTCAATTGCCGGCTTCGGCCTTGCCAATCTCTTCGCCAACTTCCGCGCGCAGTGGGCACTGCTGGACCTCAACTGCCGGCTTCGGCCTTGCCAATCTCTTCGCCAACTTCCGCGCGCAGTGGGCACTGCTGGACCTCAACTGCCGGCTTCGGCCTTGCCAACTCGTCTCCAATCTCTTCGCCAACTTCCGCGCGCGGTGGGCACCGCTGGATCTCAACTGCCAGAGGATATGCCAGATAAAATGCCAGAAGATATGCCAGCTAGAATGAGTTCTGATATGCCAGATAGAATGCTACAAGGTATGCCAGATAAAGTTCAGAATGTTTGCCAGATAGAATGCCAGAAGATTTGCCAGATAGAATGCCAGATAGGATGTCAGAAGATATGCCAGAAGATATGCCAGATAGAATGCCAGATCGAATGCCAGAAGATATGCCACATAGATTGGCAGAAAGTGTGCCAGAAGATATGCAGGATAGAATATGAGAAAGAAGATTTGCCAGACAAAGAACTAGAACATAGGGACAAAGAATGCCAGAAGATAACCCAGATAGAATACAAGATCATGTCGAGTAGAATTTGAGTGGATCGCTCGCTTTGCTGGGTCCTGGGTCAAGCAAGCTCAAGCCAAAGCAAGTTGTCAGAAGATATGTCAGATAGAATGCCAGAAGATATGTCAGTAACAAATGTATAAATGTCATGGTGGGGATCACTCGAAGTAAAGTAATTTTCACCAATGGTGCGTATCAATTGCAAGAACACCAAATTTCCAAAATCCACCGACCCAAAGGCACCATCAAAAACCCGATTGACAAAATAGATTTTCACGTGTCCGTGTCACTCCGTGTCCTCGATCCAGACCTCGAAATTCCTCTCAGAGAGAAGTACTCGTGGCAGTTGACTTGGTTCGATGTTGAAATGTTTCAACTCTTCTGACCTGACAGGTGGATACAGGTGGGCAACACATGGCAACACTAGCCACAAATAAGCAAACTGGGTGCTTGTATGAAAGCCGTTGCGGGATGCTCTAAGGGGGGTACTTGTATCAAGATCTTGTAAGATCTTCTAGAGGGTCCTTCTATGACGATGTTATGAAATTCTAATTGGGACCTGGAATGAGGTCCTGGTCAGGAGCTTTTTTGTCAGCAAATGTTATCCTTAACACTGTTTGTGCCGGGATAGTTTTTCCTCCAGTTGGATTGCCAGGTTTGTCTGATGATGGGGTATACCACCAAATGATCAAATGGTCATTTAAATTGGGAATCATATTATAAAAAATAGGGGTACCCATGGGTAACTTATTTTTCAGACCAACTCACCTTTCCCCTTGTCAATCTCTTCGGAAATCCTTTCACATCTCACCAGATCAATCCAGGATACCCTCTGGTTATTTAACATAGCCATGGAAAATCACCATTTTCAACAGGTAAACCATCTATAAATGGGCCATTTTCCATGGCTATGTTAGTCATAACCAGATGGTAATCCAGGTCACCAGTGGGTGCCATTCATGGCGCCAAAGACGAAGTCCTCCTTCAGCTGCGCTTGCGCGCTGCGGATCTCTGCCTCCAGCACCTCGCTGGCGGCCCCGCCGTCCAGTGCCAGCAGCACGGCGCTGCGGTCACTGTGGGTGAACTCATAGAAGTTCAGCTCACCCAAGGCCCAAATGCCGGGAAAGCGATGCCTTAGGTTGGGCATGTTGGGCTGGATAGGAGGTGAATGATGTTGATGGAATTTTATGGATCTTTCATGATCTTTCTTATCCTGGTTTGACATTTGTTGACGATATTTTTTTTTTGAATGGGGGCTCTTTTCAAGGTGGGAGGTGAGATAAAACAATGAATCGGGAAGACTGAAGTGGATTCGTGGAAGCGCGCTTCGCATCAGAGTTTCAATATCACCGCGCTGAAAGCAGGTGGGGTGGTCAGTGAAGGGTTCCTGTAGTGTAGAGCTCTTCATGCCTCAAGAGCACGATGAGCTTCAAACCTCCCTTGAATTCCTTCAATCTGATGGTGGAACGCGTTGCCATCATTGATCATACATCTTTGATTCCGACGCTCTGTATCTGAACATCTCGGAGGCTGTCACCTTCCCGTGCGAAATGTCAATGGCCAATTGCTTTTGAATTCCTGGTGGTTGAGATGGTCTTGTTGCTGCTGGCAATCATTGCCTCCTACGCTGAAGCCAAAAATTAACTACAGCGCAACACAAATGGGAGAAGTGCCCACTTAGTTGCGGTTGAAACATGCCCTGACTGGGTACCTGGGCTTCTGCCTCTCTGATCTCTGAATAGCATGGATCAAACTTGGTCATCTGATGGCAAGGATAGGTGGAATGGCATCATGTGGAAATATGTGGAATTTCATCCATTCGCAGCACGCCAGTGCCGGCAAGTTGCATCGTAATCCACTCCTGCACCGCGGATTCGTTGTCCAAGGAACCCTTGTAGAAGCTTGCGGCTGGGGGGCCCGGGCCTGCGCGGCCCCACTGCTGTTTGGCAGGAGAATAAACCTCGAATGTTGCGCAGCATGTCTTGGTTGTTCTTTGGAATATGAAAATCTAAGCTCTGCGAATCCCTTGCATGGACATATGCAGGGGCGGTAACAGTGAGAGATCTGTAAACGCAACAAGTTATGAACGTTGGACACCGGAAAGATGTGGTAAATCCAAATTTAGCTTAAGCAACTTCCGAAAATCATCGAGCATTCCCCCTCAAGAACGAACACAGTTTCCTGCAACAAAAATCAGAAAATCATAGAATTATCCATCTTTTCCACCGATGTGATGTGGCAAAACGTGCAACTGCCACGACTACTATTGACATTATTGACCCATGATCATCCGTCCAAGATGGCCAAAATCCTATGGTTGATCACTATCCCAGGGTATTCCATTTGGATCAAATCATTTGGATCATGTGCCCAAAGAGATATAACACTTTACTTCGTGTGACCCCCACGGTGGCATATATCCCGGCATAAATTCTGACATTCTATCTGACATCTTATCCGACAAAATTCCGACAAATATACTGACATGATCTGACATGCTATCTGCCATTTGATCCCACACATATTCTCACATACTACCTGACATTTTGTCTCACATATTATGAAATGTTGTCTGGCATTCTATCTGATCATTCTGACATTCTATCTGACACAGTGTTTGGGTCTGGCGAGCCCCAGAGAGCTGGCAAGCTCGCGATAGAGTGGTTGTGTCTTGGTGTCCGTGTCCGTGTTCGGTTGTCCGGGATGTTTTGTTAAAATCTAGAATCTAGAGGTGGGGAAATATAGAAAAACAAAAAACATCAAAAAACATATTTGAAACTGAACCACCGGCCAGAATTTCACAAACAACTAGCAAAAACTGCTGAAGTCAATGCAGTTCGACAGCCAAAGTGGCACCTTCCGGTACTGATACCTCCGGCAACTCATCCAACCCGGCGGCAATCAGGTGCCGGTCCATCCAACGGCGTGCCACTGGACTGAATGCGTCAGCTTGCCTAGCGCATTCAGACTGCACTTCGGCAACTGGAACTCATCACATCGAAATAACAAATCGATTGCAACTCATCAGCTGTTTCCGTATCATCCTTTATCATCCTTTATAATCCTTTATCATCCTTTATCTATGTTAATGGAGGGTAAGGGCCCTACAAACAATACATTCCAGACATTTACAACCCACTCACAAGGTCAAAGCCTCACCTCTCGGAGACCAGAATGGCACTGTAGGTCTCCATGGCCTTAGCTCCCATATCTTGGCTGAATATCAACGTGTTTCAATTAGGCTCATCATCGTTCTATTTTATCAGACACATTGCATCAAACACTATGGGCCAAGCATCCCCAAATTACTCCAAATTCACCTCTTGGAGTGGGAAACCAGGATTTTGATGGATTTTGATATTGTGCTCGACGACTTGATCCAAACGACCATCCAAGTTCGTACCCAGCTACAGGAACCAGGTGGGGTGCTTGCTATCCTCAAACAGGCTTCCTCATATTTCCTTCATTGCCATCTTTGATCCCAGCACGCAAGAATGCCGTAAATAATCCCATCCCCATAATTGTACGTAAATAATCCCATCCCCATAATTGTACGGTCCCAAACATGTAATTTCATCCCTACACCCACGATGGTTTCTGGTGGTTGTTTAATACGAACGGGGGAAGGACTCATGGGATTATAACAGATTATAGACTCTGGATTATTTGGGGCATCATCCATTATATTCTAATCCCTTGGATCCATTTCAACCCACAGTTGCAATAATCCATTATAATCCCATAATCCATACATATCCATACTAATCTTTGCTGATGGATCTATTGCAATAATCCAAGGCTGTGGACCATTGCCTTCTGCAACTCCTCCCACTTCATCTGCCGTACGGCTGGGCCTGTCATGCGCTCCGCATAGCGAACGAAGCCTTCGATGCTGCGATGCCCACGGAAGTTCTGTGGCTCCCGGTCGTCGCTGAAGAATAACCTGGTTTCACTGGTCCCAGACTCTCAACATGTTTCAACGGGTCCCAGGCTCGATTCCATAGATTTTTATAGGCTGGTAGGCATCTCTCCCAATTTTTAGGACACTTATTGATGATCTCCAGCATTTGTTTTGATCCCCAGCGTTTGACTGTGATGTTTTAATATGAGAAAAAAGGGTCAGGGGACATCAGGGGACCAGTGCTTTTTTTGAGTGATGTTTGACACTTTTAAGAAGTATATAAAGCATCCTGCTATTTGGCAACATTGAACTTTTTACCGACTGGTGGTTTCAAGCTGTCACAAGCTACATGACAACTGGCTAGTAAATGGTGATCAGGCGGTGGATGGTTTCAAGCTTTTCCCTAACAGTCCTAACATATACTGAAATATGAATGGCATTCAGGGATGGACACAGAAATTGTGAATTTATACTATGAATACCCAACCCTTGCACTACTACGCAATAACTACCACATTGCCAGCCAAAGGCAATGTCCACAATTCCATCCAACAAAACATTGATCAACCCATGTCAGCATTGACTGGCTATGCCGCCTTTAAGTATTGATTGAGGTTGAAAACAGGCAATGTTTCCATCCTGTCTTTTGTGGCAACAGGCAATGCCACAAAAAGATCCACGTGACCACGTGGCCAGATTGGGGCCAGGTTTCGGAAGTCGTGGCTGTACGTACAACTGCCCTCGTTGATTTTAGAGTTTCAGAAAGGCGTTGTGAAAATCTGTTCGTCCGATTTTTGAGTTGGTGAATATCCTCTGGTGAACTAACATAGCAATGGAAAATGGCCATTTATAGTGGATTTTCCCATGAAAATGGTGGATCTTTCCATAGCTATGTTAGTTTACCAGAGGGTATCCTCAAACGTGGTTATGCTTCTCATATTTTCATGCTGTGAACTTTGAGTCATGGATCTTCTGGACTTCGCACACTCACCACCCAAGAATCCGGCAGCATGTCAGCACAAAACCAAGAAACATAAACTGTCGTAAACAATCATAACATAATATAACATATATAAAATACATCAAAAACATTTCAAAAACAACATGGTGTAACCTGGCACTTGCCGCGGGACAGCATTGTCATTTTTTTCCTAGAAACTTGATGGTGGGATATCCTTGCACCTGGAATCTTTGACATAGCGTCTTGTCATCTGTGCACTCCACATGGGCAAAGGCCACCGGCACTTCCAGTTCGATCACCGCGTTGGAGGCTGCTGCAAAGGTTGGGAAGGTCCTCTGGCAGGCCTTGCACCAGGAGACATGGAACATCACCAGTGCAGCCCGCTGCGAATGCCGTTGCTCCTTGAGAAACTCATCGAAATTCTCCTTGTTCAAAGTGGTGGCGTTTCCATGGTCACCACCTGGGGAGTGAATTTCAGTTGTTTCGTTTGTGAGTTGGAGGTGTGCCATGGCTGGCCCTCTTCGTCCTCTTCTATTGTAATTACGTGGTCGGCCAAAGAAGAGGCTGTTCCATCATATCTCGTGCCCCCAAACTTCCCTGCCTGCTGCCCAGCATGGTAGAACCATTGCAGAAAGCAGCATGAAGCGCAGCATGGCGACAACTTGAAAGCCAAGCATCTCTCCGGCTGAAATAACATAAATGATGTTGGTCCTAATTTTTCATGCGCATTTCTTTCGATCAATTTCTTTCGATCAAACTGGAGTTTGGGTTTGATTTGGATGTCATGATGTGCGTGACTGTTTTTTCTGTGAATCCTCATGGTGTCTTTGGGCATTTCCTGTGGCTTAACCCAGCACTTCAACTTGGCGACACTGTCCTGTTGGATGTGCATCCCGGCTGGTGGCTGATAACCATAACCGGGGTGTACCCCAGTTGTATTTTGGGGAAAACTGTAGCCACTAAAATCACTAAATACTGCCAAATGGATCCAAATGGGAATAAATACATGGGATGCACCCCCGAACTTGGATGGTCAACGCACCCCACCTGAACCCCGAAGAACATCACTTCTGGCTTCTCAGGCTGTTCAGGATTGCTCGCTGATGCCATCAATTCACCTGCTGCATGGTCAGTGGATGAGTCGGATGTGTGGATCTGCGAGATGTGACTGGATGTTCAGTTTAAATCATTTAAACACATTTTAACACCAATTCTCTTTTTCTGTGGATGTTGTTGGATACAACGTAACATAATGCAACAACTTGCAAAAATACCACCCTCATGTGACATACAGCCAGCGGCACCTGCATAGCTGACCTGGATGGGAACACCATTGCCACACCAGGCACCATGAAGCAGTTCCTCAGGAGATGGGAGCTGGGTACCAAGGTCTGATGCAAACGGCGCACGGAATTTGTGTATCTCAGATCTGTACATATTTGAATGTGGACATATGAGGTTTTTAAGATTATATTTAATTGCATGTGTGTATGCATGCCTGAAAAATATTCTATAATATCTGATAATCACACATGCACAATAATTCAATATCGACAACATATACCAACATAAACATACATTAAACCAATAATCACACATAAACCATTAAACACCCTCACTTGTGCAAATGCAACGGCTGTGGCCGATTCCATCCTTTCAGGACACACATCCCACCTGACCTTTCATCCCGTGAAAACCCTTCCGAAAAACACCTTTCCGGAAGTGCACACCTTTTAATCTTCAAAACTAAATCATACTAAATCCGTGTGTTTAAACACGTTTCAACCTTAAAATAAATTAAATTACAAGACTTTCATATAATTTCCACAATTGGAACACACCCCAACTTCTGTCAACTTCCAACCTTGGCTGCCTCAGGCTTCACCGAGCATCTGGCACCTTTGCGCAGCGGCAGCGTCCTCCTTCTTGGTCCCAACCCTTGGTGATCTTGTCGATGGTTTCCTGTGGAACAACCAAGCTGGGCCAAAAAAATCACGAATCAGATTGGCCCGTCTACGCATGTCTACACCATTTCAGGTTCATTGGTTACACAAACATTTGATTTTCAATTCCTGGTTTGCGACTTTGTCATTGTATCATTTTGTATCACCACACTCTCCCACTCTCTCTCTCTGTGGGACAGCTGGGGGATGCCAACATCTGGCCTGTTTCAATGACCTCATGTAATCGTCCTGATCAATGGCCGCTTCACCCATTTGTTGAAACATGTTGAAACAATGTACAGTAGTGACCCCAGCAATAAAACCAACGCATTTCTACAGTTTGAGGGTGGCTTTTTATAAGCCCGAACAGTTGAGGTCTAGTTTATGAGATTGATGTGATTGCTACCGGTTGCTGTTTTCAAAGATCTCGTTATCATCTTTATCCGCCATCCGAGGCTGATTGCTTCACATTACTAGATACCAAGATGTACCAAGTCACTAACGCTTCAGGGGTCCCGGGAGTTCCCCTGAGCGGTCTCCTCTGCTTGCAAGCTCTGCACGGTTTGATTCAACTCAGAAAGCCAATCTCTCAAAGCAGTGGCATCAGGTGCATGGAGAACCAGCGGTTGTCCTTGCATCCCGAAACCAAAACTTGTTTCCATGGAATCGGCGGCGTTTTCTTTCAGAATGTTAAACCCGAAAACTTGTGGTAATGCACATGTAAACAGGTTTAATTATGTTACACCATGTTCCAGTTATAATTGAAAACTCGTGCGCAAGAATAACGTATTGAAATTGTCCTTCTCAAAAGGTACTGTACCTAAAGATGACGCATATTCCCAGCCTCGGCCAGGATCTTCCACGCTGAAACAGTCCTGGACGGTGCAAGGCAAATATATGGAAGGCCCATCTGTACCTCCTCACTAACCCGATGAGAAAACATGCAAACACATTAAACACCATATTATACCATATTGATCCATATTGTAACATGACATACAGTAATTATGCATAAATTATCATAAATCAGGCATCCACAGCCACTGCAGTAGCTCAGGCAGAAGAATTTGGATCAGATCTCCAATCGAGGACTTTTGAGATGACAGAGCCGGGTGGAGATTAACTTGGATCAGTGACAGGCGAAAGTTTAGTGAAGTGGGCTAAATCCTCAATCCCACCATTCCAACATGTTTCAACCCACTCCAACACGGGCCGGCCAATATCCTTGGTCACGGCCTTACCCCAAACTTGGCAGGTGCTTGGGCATGCCAAATCTGTTTCCATCTGCGCGCCAGGCTCATTTTGGGCTGCACTATCGGGTCTGTTTCCTATATACAATGTAATTATCTTGCAGGATTCGTTTCATTCAGATTCACCACATTCCTTCACAAAGAAATCGTCTTCTTGGTGCTCAGCTTGCCAAGCTTGTGCTGCAGCTTGACGCACACAGAGGTGAGATTGTCATCCTTCTCGTGATGCGAGGGTGGCCCAATGGCTTTCCCATGTGTTCCACTCCGCCACATCCGTCGCCCCAGGCTTTGCCGCGTTGCCGTGGCATCTTGCCCAAGGGGCTGGTATAAAGGCTGCACAGGGAGTGAAGGATGGGGAGCTTCTGCTGGCGCCCGTTTGGCATCCGGAGTTGCTGGTGCCGGTGGTGCTACTGGTCCCACTGCTGCCACTGGTGCCGCTGGTGCCCTTGCTGTGGGTGAAGTCGCTGGATGTGGGGCTGGGGGGCCTGTGACTTGCACAAACCCACAGGGCACAGTTTGTGGCACAGGAGCTGGGGCTGCTGCAGGTGGGGCTGCGGGTGCCCCTGGCACGGCTAAGGCTTTTGCTTGTGCCAAGTTTGGCCTGGACAAGCCTTGCGCCACCCCCACGGTGCTTCGAACGTTCGGCTGTCGAGGGAATGCTGCCAGTGGAGCATAGGAGCCACAACCGCCATGTGTTCCCAACGGCCTGTTGAAGTTCGGGGCTGGTGGTGTTGCTGTGCCAGATCCTTTGAGCGAAGTCCGCATCTCATTCCCTGGTTTCATCAACACAGGTGGTGCTTGGGGCGTGGAGCACGCTGAGGTTGGCGTGTAGGAATGCCGCGGTGACCGCCAAGCGGGTTGCACACCAGGAGGCGTCCAACTTGAGGACATCACCACATTCTGTGGACTGGCAACCTGCCTTGGAACCCCCGGCGCCACCAAGTGCACTGGCAGCGATGGAGTCACCTTGGCATCACTGAAGGACCAGCGCATCCGGAGATTCGAAGGTGCTGAGTTTCCAGGTTGTAACCGTGGTGTCATGTTCGACATGCTTCCAGTTGGGTCAGGATATGGCACGCTTCCATCCACATTGGACTTCTGCTCCTGGGACTGTGTTAAGGCATCCATAGAAATAATCCGCCTGACAGGGAGAGGAACATGAAAGCGAAATGATGCTCTTAAGGCAGCCCTTTGGATCATACAAACGTCATGGAAGAGACCACACACGCAAAAAATGTACAGTACAAAAATACCAAACAAACTTGCAGAATATCCAACAAGGTTTGACCTTTGCTTTAAACAACCTCCAATCCCAGCAGTAGCAAGGACAGGGAACATGCACATCATATCCTGCCACACATGCACAGTATTCGTAGATCTTACAGTCTTGAATTTGCATCCTTCCAACTGCCGCTTATTTGGTCGAGGTTGTTAAACGAACCAGCTACAATCCATTTGCAATCCATTTGCCGCCCCTTATCACCTTTACTAACCTCCCTCTTCCATAAACTCCCCAAGGTCCCTGGGCCTGGCACAGGGGTGCTGCACTGGGGGTGCAGAGCTGGTCCGAAGCAAGGGCTGCGGAGCTGTCGCGGTCAGGCCAGCGCCGCCAGCAGCTGAGTTGTCGCCTCCCAGGTTTATCGGTCCATTCAATCAATTAAAAATTAAATTGAAATGAGTTTCAACATGATTCAACTTTTGGGGTCTGGATGGGATCTGGCATCAAAATCATCGATCAGTGACTAGGGGGCAGCTGGTCGTTCAAGAGGAGGGAAAAACACCGAATGAATTTGAATCTGGGAGCCAGATCAGGTCATGGCTAGTTGTTCTAGATAGTTCTAGCAGTTGGACCCCCTTCCCACCGCATGTGGCTAGTAACCGTGCTGATTGTAAGTTCCCCTGGGGTTGCCGACCGTAGCCATAGCTACTCACCGGCAGCTATGGGTTCATTGGTCAGTATTGGTCAAAACATGTCGCAGTAAGTATTGTGAACCATCAATTCCATACATTGCCACAATCATCATGATCCCTACTACATGTGGCAAATGGTTCGCAAGGTATAATCGCCTTGTAGGCTATCATTTGTCTCAAATGGAGTTCTACCATTTTAAAGATGCAACATATTGCTGTATTCACATGTATATATTCACATTATTCACTAGTCAGCTGATTGCTTGATGAACATGTATAAACATATATTAAAAATTATTAAAATATATTAAAATATCATTTATAATCATTTATCATAATTTATCCAAATTTTCTCATTTCTCAATATTTCTCCCAAGTAATACCGACTTTTGAAATTTTTGAACGAGTTTCTGTATCCGCCTGGTGCTTCCTCCCTCTCGAAGGCGCCCTGCAGGAGCTGCGCCGCGCGGCGGTAGCGCTCCGGCAGGGGCGCCTCGCCCGCGGAGCTGCCGCAGCTCTCGGGGCCGCTCCTGGGGTGGAAAAATCATGGGAAAACCATGGACAAAAACATACAAAAACCATGACCAGGGAACACGCCAGAAATCATCGGGAAAAATGGAGAAACTTGATGGTAAAGGTGAGAAATGATGGAGATACTACCATTATGGGTATATGATGGGGATTTAGCCACTGAACAAATGGAATATATGGAATAATGAACCAGTGAAGTATGGAGGAGTTACGGATTGACCCATCAAGTATCTGGTCAACAAGTATTGATATGCTATGACAGGTACATCGATTTTCCCTTCAGTAAAGATTTTTAATATCATTAAATATCCATGTGCATTTGCGGGATTTTAATGGGTAAATGGGATGTTTTTGTGGATTTTGGATCCAATTTACCAGGCAGATTGGAGACATCAGAGATGAAGGGAGAACAAAAGGAAACCCCGAGCATTTATCTCACCCCGAACATAACAATTAAATAAATTAAATAAATGGGAATAAATATGAATATATATGTGCGTTTCCAGTAAGTTTTCACGGAAGAACAACTTCTGGGATCCGAAGGTCAAAAATAGTTGTAAAAGTGATAGGATGACCACAAATCAAATGGGACACATATTATGCACACATTTTATTTGCAAAAATGGTAGAAAATCACCAGCCCATACATATTTTCCGGCAAAAAACGGAGGTTTTTTTCATGAATATCTAGGGGGGTTGCAACGGCAAAGCTGGTGAGAAACCATCAACTCATGGGTATTTTGCTGATCTAACCTGGCAATGGAAAAGCATCACAGGCTTCACAGGAAAAATCTTCGAAATTTGTAGCTGAGGCACCGTATCAGCGCCTTGACCTCCTCCAACTGGGTAGAGGAGCCATGGCCCAAGTTGTCGGACGTTGGCAAACGTCCAGCATTCACCTGGGGTCACCATCGTATTTCACCCCTCAGGAAATCTGAGAACGGAAACCCACCATTCATTTCGGTGAAACATAGTAATATGGTAACTACAATTAACTACATTAATATACGGACTTTTTGAAATCTTTTAAATATACGAACAGGTATTTTACATACGGTAACAGCATTTATACGAACTAGTATTTCATACTACCTCCGGGGCCTCGCGGTCTGGCCTGCCCTCCACATATTTAAATGTTGTTACCGTAGAAGTAACATGACACATTCATAAGTAGCGGGTTTTCCAGGGCTGGTGGCTCCAACGCGCCTGAAAAGGAATATTGGCGATCATTGTCCCAAATAAGATGAACAAAAAAGATATTACACCACCGTAGGCCCCAAACAGTGGGTAGATTCAAGAAGTGTTTGGAGGAACATGGAGGAACAGGGTCAAACACATGAGAAAGCATTAAGAACCCCTAACTGTACACTGTTTGAGGAAAAATGCAAAATGAAACCGCCCGAAACAAGAAGAGAGACAAGCTGGGAGACAAGACCTCGGGAAGGCAGAGACACACCATCCAACAAAAGGAAACACGAAGCGAGACGATGGGAGACACGGGTGAGACACGACCTCGAGAAGGCGGACGCACCATCTAACACAGGGGAGGACTCATTGGCGCACATGAAAGTGACCCACCTGCGCACTGGATGCCAGACCCACCTGCGCACAGGAAACGAGACTCACCCGCACAGGATACAGACTCAAGGGGAACAGGGGGGAAACAGGGGAACAGGGGAACAGCGGAACAGGGGGGGCAAGGTTTTACACACAGAAGCTTCTACACACAGCAAGCTTTTACACACAGAAGCTTTTACACACACACAGAAGCTTTTGCACACAGCGACGCTACGACACCAGGAAGCTTGTGCACACAGCAAGCTTTTACACACAGAACCAGATACACACCGACGCTTTTACACACAGAAACTTTTACACACAAGAGCCGTTCTACAGCGACGCTTTGACACGCGGAAGCTTGCGCACATTGCTCCAATGTTGTCAGCAAAAACTCCACTCACACAGACGTGCTACTTGAAACAGAAACTCCTGATGCTAGTTATACTCATGATTATGTCGATGATGATGATGATGATGATGATGAATATGAATGAAGGTGCATCCCGTGCACAGGCGAGTCTGGCCATCCGGTGCACCAGCGAGCCAAAATCCCGTGCACACACGAGGCGGTTATCCATGAACCATCTAACACAGGCATATATGTGGGGAGCCAACGGAAATAATGGGAGACAAGGGGAGACAAGACGTCGGGAAGGCGGACACACCATCCAACACAGGCACACATGTGGGGAGACAATTGGAGACAAGCGAAGACAATGGGAGACAAGACCTCGGGAAGGTGGACACACCATCCAACACACGCACACATGCGGGACAACAATGGGAGACAAGGGGAGATAAAACCTTGACAAGGCGGACGCACCATCCAACACAGGCACACATGTGGGGAGACCGTGGGAGACAAGACCTCGGGAAGATAGACACAGCAACCAACACAGGCACACACGCGGGGAGACAATGGGAGACAAGGGGAGGCGAGACCTCGAGAAGGCGGACACACCATCCAACAAAAGGAAACAAGAAGATCAAGAAGCGAGACAATGGGAGACAACGTAATTAATTACACACCATTCAACACCTCCGGAAGGCGGACACACCATCCAACAAAAGGAAACAAGAAGGGAGACAAGGGGAGACAAGACCTCGAGAAGGCGGACGCACCATCCAACACAGGCACACATGTGGGGAGACGATGGGAAGGCGGACACACCATCCAACAGAAGGAAATCCCTACTCTCCACTTGTCTCCGCTGGTCTCCCTTCTTGTTTGCTTTTGTTGGATGGTGCGTCCGCCTTCGCGAGGTTTTGTCTCCGCTTGTCCAAGAAAGGAGACAAGGGGAGACAAGGGGAGACAAGACCACGGGAAGGCGGACACACCATCCAACAAAAGGACACAAGAAGGGAGACACTGGGATAAGAGGGGAGACAAGACCCTCCGGAAGGCGGACACACCATCTAACAAAGGGAAACAAGAAGGGGTACAATGGGAGACCTGGGGAGACAAGACCTTGGGAAGGCGGACACACCATCCAACAAAGGGACACTAGAAGGGGTACAATGGGAGACGAAGGGAGGCAAGACCCTCAGGAAGGCGGACACAGCATCCAACAAAGGGAAACAAGAAGAGAGACAAAGGGAGACAAGACCCTGGGGAAGGTGGACACACCATCCAACAAAGGGAAACTAGAAGAGGTACAATGGGAGAAGAGGGGAGACAAGACCCTTGGGAAGGCGGACACACCATCCAACAAAGGGAAACAAGAAGGGGTACTGTACAATGGGAGACAAGATGCTCGGAAGGCGGACACAATCTCCAATGAAGGGAAACAAGAAGGGTACAATGGGAGACAAGACCCTCGGGAAGGCGGACACACCATCCAACAAAGGGAACAAGAAGGGGCAGGGGAGACAAGACCTCGGGAAGGCGCACGCACCATCCAACAAAGGGAAACAAGAAGGGGTACAATGGGAGACAAAGGGAGGCAAGACCTTCCGGAAGGCGGACGCACCATCCAACAAAAAGAAACAAGAAGGGAAACAATAGGAGACCAGGGGAGACAAGACCCTCGGAAAGGCGGACACACCATCCAACAAAGGGAAACTAGAAGGGGTAGAACGGGAGACAAGACCCTCCGGAAGCAGAAGGCAAACACACCATCCAACAAAGGGAAACAAGAAGGGCTACACTGCTACACTGGGAGGCAAGGGGAGACAAGGGGAGACAAGACCCTCGGGACACCGGACACACCGTCCAACAAAGGGAAACAAGGAGAGACAAAGGGAGACAAGACCCTGCAGAAGCGGAAGGCCATCCAACAAAGGGAAACAAGAAGGGGTACAGTGGGAGACAAAGGGAGACAAGACCCTCGTGAAGGCGGACACACCATCCAAGAAGGGGTACAATGGGAGACAAGAATCTTGGGAAGGCGGACGCACCATCCAACAAAGGGAAACAAGAGGGGGTACAATGGGAAACAAGACCCTCAGGAAGGCGGGCACACCATCCAACAAAGGGAAACAAGAAGGGGCACACTGGGAGACAAGGGGAGATAAGACCCCGGGAAGGCAGGCACACCATCCAACGAAGGGAAACAAGGGGTACAATGGGAGATTAGACCCTCGGGAAGGCGGACACACCATCCAGACAAAGGGAGAAGAGCCTCGGGAAGGCGGACACGCCATCCAACGAAGGGAAACAAGAAGGGGCACAATGGGAGACAAGGAAGGGCAAGACCCTCCAGAAGGCGGACACACCATCCAACAAAGGGAAACAAGAAGGGGTACAATGGGAGACCACAAAAGACAAGACCCTTGGGAAGGCGGACACACCATCCAACAAAGGGAAACAAGAAGGGGTACAATGGGAGACGGGGGGAGACAAGATCCTCCGGAAGGCGGACACAACATCCAAGAAATGGAAAGAAGAAGGGAAGGCCGACACACCATCCAACACCAAGGTGGACACCTTAATATAGCATTAAGAATCCCCCAAGAGTACAGTGTTTGGGGAATAATATATAATTGCAGTGACTAATTAGCTAACACATCCCACCTACAAGACTTGGCGTTTGTGGGGCACACTATTTGGTCACATCTCATTTTTTTAATTCTCTGGCTGGTCAATGCTAGTCACCGTTGGCACTTCCACATGTTCAGAGCTTCCATCCATCGAAAACTCCTCCAAGCCAGCGCGCGAGATGGATGGCGGCAGGGGGCCAGAGCCGCCCCCACGCCACGCCGCTCGATCCCGGGGCATGGCCCGCAATGAAAGCTAGGAGGAACCCACATGCTTCGACTGAGAATGGCTGCGGCCCGAGAAACTGACAAGATGGTGACAACGTCGGTATGGCCAATCGCGACACATTTTTCAGGCCAAGATGCCAAATACCTACTCTAGCCAACGAAAGTGGGGATTCCAATGGGTTGTACGCAGAAAATTGGCCGGTCCGAAGAGACAAGTGCATCTACAGGATTGAAATCATCCTTACATATCCTTCCCATTTATCCAATGATTGGATGATAGTCTGATATAGTCTGATAGCCCTTCCAGCAGGGCTGGCTGTCCCTTTCAGCCGCTCTCCTTCACTCCCCCGGTGGTCTGTGGCTCAGCGGCGGCGCAGCGGGTGTGGCCGCTCAAGTGCCAAATGATCTGCACAGGGCTGGACAGGTGGGACTTACTACATCATTGTCGAGATGTCATAGTAGTAGAGCACTCTAGGATCGTGCGAACAGATATATGATATATCAAACATGGTTGAGTATGCTTAATCTTGGGGAAGGCGCTGAATGGCTGAATCACCATTTCTCTGAACATTAGAAGTTCCTACTGGGTGCACTGTAGTGGCAGGGTGGCTGCTTAGCTACTGCAGGGTTGGTGGATGCAGAACTCGATGGATGTTTATCTGGGCGTCAATCTTTGTGAGTTTCAACTTCTATCATTGCAGAACTGTTTGCCAGTGCGAGTCTGGGTCACCTACAAATATGAATCCCATCAATGCCCATCATGCTCTCATGCGACTATTAAGAAAGGCGACCGAATCTATCGCCTGTTTACTTCGATTTTTTTTCTCATGTTTTACTCATGGCTTTCTCATCTAGTTCCACATCTTTCGTCATTTTTCTCCTATTTATACCGATTTATACCTGTATATATAATCATATTACAATCATCTCCCATGTCTGGCCGGAAAACAAAATTTGCATTCTGCAGCTCAGCCACGGGGGGCGGATCTGAGGACAGGTCTGCCTGGTGCAAAAAGGGATGGAAATGGCTACCCTTTGGGATTGTCAGAAATAGCAATGGGATGCAATGGGAAATTCGCCAGAAACAGAGGTTTTAGATGGTTTTAGTGGGAACCTCATCCATAATGGTGGATTGTCCATTGCTATGTTTGATTACGCAACCCAACAATAAATCTCCAATTGGGGGAGTATATTCGTTGAATCCATTTGTATCCATTTGCGTTCAATTTGGGGTTGTCTATGATTGGTTTCGCGACATTCACACCCAGAACTGTGTGCGTATGTCTGTGCATGTGCAGCATGTGCAGAATCTGCACATGTTTTTCAATCGCATGTGTGGTTGCAAGTGCGCATCATTTTCTTGCACTGACTCTCTTGTCCTGTGCACTTTCAATATTTTTCCATCTCCCTCGGGAACCTCCCACCACAGACCGAACACCTACCTTTGCCTCCAGGTACAGGTCAGCATTGGTAGTCTCATGGGTAGATATACTATGATAATCCATGATATATCCATGATATACCCTGCAAGTTGCGGAAACTGCCCATGTCGCAAAATGTTCCACGCCAGCGGCCTCGCCGCGCTTCCGAAGTAACGACCTGACGATGGATAGGGATCTGTAAACTCATGACCATTTCACTAAACTGTTGAGAACACAATAAGTGCTCCACCTCCAAGTTCTTTTCTGGGAGGGAGGTAATCAATTGTTGGTGTACCGAAATTCATTGAAAAATTGAACATGCCACGAAGTAGGTGGTTCCAAGTTCCAACTGTCCTGAGAATATTTGCAACCACCAGCTATTCTCGAATCTTTGCAATCTTCGTTCCCAAACTGGTACTTAATGTTCCGATCAGGGACTTTTGCCTATAGGATTAATTGGTAGAGATGGTAGAACATGGTAAAGTACAGCGTAGTACAGCCATTGATGAATGTTGGGGCAGGATTGGGTCCCAAAGTGGGCCACGAAAATCGTGCAGTGGGTGATCAAAACCAGGTCTTGCTGTCAGGAACCTCCCTCGCTCAGCTGAGAAACAGTCTGCCATGCTGCAGCTTCACCAAATAGAGTCGCCAGGAAAAGAGCCGCTCATCGTCTTGGACATCTGCAAAGCCCTAAGGCACCGGGATTGATCCGAAGGTCTTGGCTGTGCTGCAGTTAGGGATGTTCAATTCATTTGAATTCAACCTATGAGGCAACCTATCCCAATTATATACATGAGGTGCTGTTACCCCGGCAACCATCGCAAACCTGTAACATCCTTTAACAACATGAGGTCCTACTCAAGTTCCTAAGATCCCAAAAGCATCTCAAGGTAAAAGGACGTCTTTCCCCAGGGAACAAACCTCAGAGATGCTCAGAGGTAGAGAGGTCCGGTTTCTGCTCACGACTCATGATTTTGACCCAAAACTTTTGCCAAGCTGCTCGAAGTTCGAGGTCTTGAGATCTCTCTGGCAGCGCGGCGGTGAGCTTTTGTTTTCCAGCCTCTCGAATTTCAGAGAGCACAAATAGTAACTGTCCAGATCTTCAAAATGAACCGAATGCATCTTTTTTGGGTAGTACATTTTACCCACAGCGACACAGTTGATATATGTTAATATACCATCACTGGATGAAATGAGACGAGTGATTCTCGTTTCCTTGATTGCTTCAAAATTCGCAGAAGCTTCCAGTCACACGTGTTTGAACACCAGGGCTGTATAGGGCTGTAGATGAAGTCCAACGGTGGGTCGGGGACTTGCACTGAAAGTTTGTCCCCGAAACTTGACACCAACGAATTCCTTCTTACATTTGAACTCATTTATGCCACCAGCGCTGGCCACAACAGCCTGCGACTGTGAAGTACCAAGACCAATGCGAACTTCACCCTGGCAGCCAATCATCACGAGGAGCATCATGATGAACTCTCAGAATCTCATAGAATTTCCAGATTACCAATTCCACATTGTCATTATCATCCGGGATTGTTATATTTTTCTTTCTCTCTCTCTCTCTCTCTCCCTCTCTCTTTCTCTCAATATATATATATACACATATATATATAACTATATATATATATATGTATATATATCCTCATTTGTTGTATCTTAATATATATATATACAGTATACACATCATACTAAATTATGGTTTTAGGATGGCTCAGGTAGGAAACTCAGTCGCCTCTGGTGCCAAGACCGCTGCATGTCCTGGTGCCAGTGGGGCATCCAGCAGTTCACCTCGGGTTCTCAAGCTGCCTCATTCTCCCAAAAATCAACTCTTGAAATCCCATCCCCCTTGATGGGTAGGTACCCTTACCCCACCATTCCAAAAAAAATGGTTTATATAATGGTTGGGTACAGGTATATTTGTATAGAATGAATCCTTTTTCGGCCTTATATGTTATGGAATACCACCATTGTACTACCTAGCTAGGGGCCGAATATGCAAAAAAATGTTTCGCCACTATGTTATGGAAATGGCATAAAAAAAGGCTTGAAACCAAGAAAAAATGATTTATATATTATGGAACGGGCTGCATCTTGAAGGGGTCATTTTAAGGTATCTTAAGATATTTTAAGGCAAAAAACATATTGCTTATGTTCGGACACGTTATCATACTCGAACCATCCTTTTTATAAACAACATAGGTGTTTGTGAAGTTCCCTTGTATGAAATTGAAATGCTATCAAGTGTTCCCAATGAAATTCAAGTTGGGTTTATGTTATTTCAAGACGTTCCATCATTTTATACAAATCATTTGGGGGTTGTTCAAAATTATGGTGCCCGAAAACTGCCCTTACGCCACCCTTTCGCGCCCCAGCAGAATCGGGACAAGGAATTATGATATTTTTTTCGTGTGCATATATGTTTATAAATATATAGTGGTATGCAGACCTTTCGCGAACCTTTCGCCGCCCTTTCGCGGTCTTGCACCACTGCAGCAAAACACACACATCCATATCTGCAGATGTCACTCTTCTAATGTTTCTGGATCTCGTGATTCAAAAACTTGATTTTTCATGATTTTTCCATTTTATACAGTGAAATGTGTGTCCAGATTTACCCCGCATGTCGGTGTATAAAATGGATAATCTTCCAGATGTTTCTGGATTTCGTGCTGCAAATATTGGATTTTTCATGATTTTCCATTTTATACACCGATATGTGGGGTAAATCTGGACAGGTTTACCCCAAGTTTAAAATGGATAATCTTCTACATGTTTCTGGATTTCGTGTTTCAAATACTGGACTTTTCATGATTTTCCATTTTATACACCGATATGTGGGGTAAATCTGGACAGGTTTACCCCACGTTTCGATGTATAAAATTGATAATCTTCTACATGTTTCTGGATTTCGTGTTTCAAATACTGGATTTTTCATGATTTTTCCATTTTGTACACCGATATGTGGGGTAAATCTGGGTTTCTTTTGATTGTCTTTTGGATATCTCTTGACTGTCTTTTGAATATCTTTTGATTTATAGACATTCAAAAGCTAATCAACAGACATTCAAAATCCACATGCAGTATGACACGATACATGTCAAAAAAATACCCACAACATATCCCAATGCATATTCAAATCAGATGCAATCCGTCAACCTACAACACATTGAAGACTATTTACCTGTCATTTGCCCACCATAAACGTGACATTTTCATTTTCTCGTTGTGGCCATGTGGCCTGGAGCAGGGAGGCACAAGGGAAACTCCGGAGGTCCACCGACAGCCCACGGGGACGGACATAACCGTGGCACAACAGGGATAACACAACGGGAGGGAAACAACGAGAAAATGAAAAAAATCACGTTTATGGTGGGCAAATACGAAAAAATTGTTTGTGTAGCATATTGTAACATACTTGGATATTTTTAAAAATTGATTTCTATCCAGGAATTCTGTACACAATCAGTTTTAAAACACTCAGTGGTTCATTTTCACGGTATTGCAATGAAATTTTAAAAGATTTGTTCCAAATATTTTTGTCAAAATATGTTGAAAAATAGATTTCCATCATGGCACAAAATTGTGCCCCGCAGGAGCATAACTGGGCCAATGCCATGCAAAAAATGCCGCAGGGGGTGACGTCGTGACGTCGACTTAAATCGCATCATGTTTTACAAAATGGATCGCAAAGGCCGCAAAGGCAGCTGGATCATCTATGTTGTATGAAATGGAAGGCGGCTACATAATTGACACATCAACACTGGTTAAATTTTAACGTTTCTCCATGCCACCTTATTACTTGTATATTATGGCATTCCAGACCATATAAAAAATGATAAAAAAATAACATTTATATTATGGAAACACCGATTTTGGGGGCTAATGAGTCCAAAGAAAAATACAACTGAATAAAATGGAATTGCAACCTTAATGAAATGGAGGGTCCAACATGGCACCACAATTTAAGGGTGTTTTCCCCCGTTTTCCAAAATGGGCCGTGTATGAAATGATCCTGGGTTTTCCATTTCACACGGGACATGGGTTCTTCCATTCCATAGAGCTTCAATCAAGGGGGATGAAATCCCCATGTTGTAGATACTGTTGTTGGTTGTTGTTGGCGGTTGTTGCACTCTTTATAAACAAATAAATCGAAAATTATAAATACGTTAAAATAAATATGTGAATACTTGAATCAAAACATCAAAGCTTACAAAAATAAATCCATAAATATGAAAATATATACATGACATAAATAATTACACATATTATCTTATATATACATACATTCTCGCACAATAGTCAAACATACTGGTTTATAGACTATAGACACATATTTTATGATTTGATGTGGTTTCAACTCCGTTGGTATACCATGGCACCATCTTTGATCGAACAATCTGCCTTGGGGATCCGGACGATCCGAGACTTGAAGCAGCAAACCCGTCTTGTTGAACACCAGGCACCTTGGGAATGGCTGGATACCAGGGCTGGGTGCTGAAATGCCTGCCAGCCTGAGGTGCTTGAAGAGGAATAGTAAGGAATATTGATATATCTTAGAATATAATACTAACATATAGATATACTTGTTATTAGCGTTACTATTATTGTTATTCGAAGGAATGTTAGAAGTCAAACTTCCGACAATATGGACAGATGAAAAGCAGAGATGGGAAGAGTCAGAGAGAAGAGTAGAAGAGAGAAGATCAGAGAAGAGAAAGAGTCAGAAGAAAGAAGATGCAGGTGCGCGAAAAGGATCGAAAAGGAAGGAAAGTCGCGAAACGAAACACTGTGTTTGTCGAATGATTTGTGGCTCCGGAGGGTCGAAAAGTAGGCTCGCTAAAGCGGCGGGTGCGGAGCCATCTGGCTAGATGAGAGATGAAAAATTGCACGCCGTTGTGGCACGAAGCACATTTCGAAGTCAAAATGTAAAAAACACACCAGGTCCGGACCACTTTTGGAATTTGAGATGTCGAAAAAGTGCATGCCGTTGTGGTGCGAAGCACATTTCTAAGTCAAAATGTACAAGGCACACCATGTCCGGACCACTTTTGGAAGTTGCGATGTTGAAAAAGTGCACGCCGTTGTGGCGCGAAGCACGTTTCGAAGTCAAAATGTACAAAACACACCAGGTCCGGACCACTTTTGGAAGATGAGATGTCGAAAAAATGCACGCAGTTGTGGCGCGAAGCTGCGAAGCACATGTCGAAGTCAAAGTGCAAAAAAATTATGGGTTCCGAACACTTTTGGACGTTCAGAATCGTTCAGATGTGCTTTCGCGTGGCAGGCGCAAAGGATTGTGCACCTTGTCAAAAGTGAGCAAAACGTGAGGGTTTTGTAGCATTTCGAAAAACGATGGCAGGCGTGGGGCCTTTGAAGAGGATCTTGAAATGCATTTCGAGTGGCACAAAAGACATGTTCATCAGAGATGTTAGGAGGTCAGGGCGCTGATTTCCTGAGATGGGTTGCATTTTGGAGCATCAGATCTTCAGGTTTGCTAAGGTGA
>Ga0126342_10005055_pt1 | contig 22820 bp, 19 predicted proteins | sample Cyp1metagenome_FD_92528 | JGI IMG/M metagenome (GOLD analysis project Ga0126342, IMG submission 92528) | Coral microbial communities from Lord Howe Island, Old Settlement Bay, Australia - Cyphastrea 1 metagenome | ecosystem: Host-associated > Invertebrates > Cnidaria > Coral ...
AGGAGTTGTGTGAGATGAGTTGTGTGCGTTGTGTGAGAGAACTTGGGTGAAGTTGAGTGAGAGGAGGAACAACGGAGGAGGAGAAGGAGGAGAAGGCGCGGAATGCAAGCCTAAAAACAAAAACCCCACACAGAGATGTGAGGAAAAAACCCACACAGTGATGAGTTGTGTGATGATGTAAAGAATAAACAGCAACAAGAAGAATCATGTTACAGAGATACAATGACAAAATCACACAAAAGTAACGTGCACAGACGACCAACTTCTGACGTGCACAAACGACCCACTTTTGACGTGCACAAACGACCCCCGAACCAGTGAAGTTATGTGAAGTTGATTGATTTCAGTGTGCTTTTGCCAATCAATTCATGCTGTTGCGGACTGTTTCAGAAAGCTTCGAGGGTGATCCACCCACAGTTTCCCTGACTTGATGTAACTTAATGTAATTACTTCCATACACTGCCATGCATCAGGTGTTGTGAGCTAGCGCTAGCCCCACACTTGAGAGCCAGGGGGTAAGGGACGAAAACTAGCTGGGTAGGGAGTTTTGCATGAGTTTTGCATGAAAACACAATGATGCTGAGGATGCGGATGCTGCCGAATTTGCTGCTGGTGGGGACATGCCGACGGTGGCCCCCGGGGGGATTGAGCCACAGCCAAGCTGCTTGTGAACCAGCTAGCCGGGGAGGGGGGGGTAGTTACAGTAAGTATGAAGTTTCATGCGATTGGAGATTCGAGCCCCACCAATGCCTTGCCAAAGCAAGAGGGACTTCAGCTAGCAGAAGCTAGCTTTCGTGACTTGATGAAAGAAACCTGCTAGAAAGTCCACGCCCTTTTTACGACTCAGGCGCGCTACTGGTCTCAGCACCATGGCCGGAAGTTTTCACAGCACCTGCCATGTCCACTTGAATACAGGTCTCGATTGTCGATTCAGTCTCTCAACAAAGGCTTCAAACCCCCCAGGGCTGCCCCAAAAATCATTGGCCTGTCTCCATTGACCCGCATCTTCTTATCGTTCACAGGGCCGCAAGCAGCCTGCACTGCTGAATGGGAACAAAGGCAAAAGCTAGAGCCAACTTTCAATCTGGATGATCACGCTCAACTGAGCATGGACTAGTGACTAGGAAGCATCAGGGGCATCCTAAATACACTGGAATGTGGACCCGACCTAGTAGATTCCACGTTCGTACAGCTGTCGCAGCACGAATAAGTTTTGACCTGCCAACTGCCAAGAAAGCTTCACCACTGGACCACGCGGATGCAAGGGTGTCACTGTGAGTCTGTGTGCTTACTATTCCAATGTGGTTGCCCCGCGGGGCCGCTAGGCCCCGCTTGCCCTGCTTGCTCTGCTTACCCCCCATCCCCCGGCAACTGGGTCGAGTGGGTCGAGTGGTCGAGGTCGAGTGGGGCGGGTGGGGCGAGTGGAGCGGGTGGGGCGAGTGGAGCGAGTGGAGCGAGTGGGTTAATTTTCCTCGTGGGCACCCGCAATGTACTCTTCTTGTCTGATGACCTTGCCTGAAAAGAGTTCTCACATCTTGCAAGCAAACCCAGGCAGAGGTTGTTTTGATCATGTTATGCCTTGTTTGTCATTGTTATGCCTGTCATAATGAAGCAGAACATAGATGCCAAGTCATAATTTGTTTCGCCTCCACCACGTCTGCAGAGCTTCATGGCGAGATACCATGCCCATTCACTTCTTTTGCGTCGCCTTCCAGCTCAGATTTCGCACTTCATGCCAAACATATACCGCTTGATTTTACCCATGCACTGTTTCGTGCAAAGTCCGTATGTGTAAAATCCCTAACTCCAAAACCGCCTTTCAAACACCTCCAAGAAACTGGGAAACTGATGGAAACCCTAGAACCAAAACTCTCAATCGCCCAACTGCCCTCAAAACTGGAGAAAGTCCAAGAAACCTAGCCTCAATGACTCAAAGATGCTTCACATCTATTCCATACTCAATTATGCTTCTTTTGTTTCCATGTGCGATCGTCCGGGCTGGGGCGTGCATCTAGTGGCCCGGAACATAAACCAACCAAGAGTAGAAACGGTTTCTTCCAAAATGTCCAAAGGCTTCAAGACACAATACCACCGCACTCTGTCAGCGAAGTTTCCGCCGAGGTGATTCGTCTGTAGGCTCTGATTGTGCTCTAAGAATATTCAAGACACCAAAACCCAATGCAGCAATAATTCTCTGCCGCTGCTGCTGTCGACACACTCTGCTGTGATTCGATAAAGAGAGTGCCAAAATGGAAGCCAGGTGCAAAGACCATAGGGGTTAGAACCAGGCGGGATCGCCAATAATTATGATTCACGGTGCGCTACTGTTCGAGGGTACCCGTGACAGAACAGAAACCTAGACTCGCAAACAAGTCGACATCAATGAACCAGAATTTCAGCCCTGCCTGGCTCCTCAGCCAATCTGTGCAGGCTTTCTTGAGTCTCTTTCACCTTGCATTAGGCTGTGGTATGGCTGCCATTCTCAAAAATTCACCTACGTAGTTTTCAGGATTTCCAGGCAGCTGCGGCACTGTGCCCAGTTTTCACCAAGCGAACCATCCCCTCGCTTCAACCCTTCCAGCCTCGCGAGCCAACTGCTCAAGCCTAGGCACCGACTGCGACAGATTCATACTCCATTTGTGCCGCCATGGCCGAGCTCACCATGGCAAATGCTGAGAGGCTGCCGCATTGACTTTCTAGACCTGGAAATTGCGTCCTCCGACCCATTTGATCATAAAGGGCACAGATTTGGTTCAGGAGTCGATCGAGATCTATATATATATACATATTATATTATCTATATCTATCTATCTATCTATCCATCCATCCATCCATCCATCCATCCATCCAATCTATCCATCTATATGTACATACCCTATATATATATATTTATTTATTTATATTTATATATATATATATGTTCGACTCCAGTTGCTGGCTATGGAATGCCATCCTATGCCATACTCTATGACACTATGACTGCTTTGAGACATGAATGGCTCTTCCAATCACAGCTACATGGATCATCATAGATCTATGTAATATCATGTAATCGTGTCTTGTGAAAACCGGACATACACACCCTGATGGCCCGACCAATCAGCCCATCAGGCTCCGACGATTCTTGCAGGGGTAAGGCGCATTGGCGTAACCTCGGTCAGCGTGGCATCCAAAGGGCTTTCCTCCGTAAGTCATCAAATCACAAAGCCTTCATGACAGCTTCGGAATTGATGCTCAACTGAGCTCACGCACCCCTTCAGCTGCGGCACGCGGCCAGTGACCGGAGCAGCTGCCTAGGTCTTGCATATCTCTGAGAACCCCTGTAGTGGTGCTCTGGAAGTCAGTGGATGAGACGGACGGTGCTGCAGACAGTGACTGGTCCCTGTGCGATGATGTAAGTGTCGTAATGTCTCATAGGTCTGGAAGGTGCAGCAACAGCTGAGGGGAATTGGGGGGAACAGGTTCAAGCTTGCAAACCAAATGGCAGAAACCACGCAACTCCTCCCTCTTGTCAGTTCTATACTCACGACTCATCACATATGCACCCCCTGACAGCCTCGGCCTGCTTGTATTCTCTCACAATACCAGAGAGGGCTTCCCTGGTAGCCTGCAAGCTTATTGGCAAGCAACATCATCCATGATCAGAATTGAATATACGTGTATCTATATATTATATATATACACATCTATAGGGCTATACATACATACATACATACATACATGCATACATGCATGCATGCATACATACATACATACATACATAACATTACATACATACATACATACATACATACAGACAGACAGACAGACAGACAGACAGACATACATACATACACATCTATACGGCTGGCCATATCTATAATCACATATACTTCTGCATGATTCTATTTACTTATATATGGTTATATGAAATGTAAATTATTAACTATCATAGTATGTCTACAATATGCATTTATGCATTTGGGATGGTTGAAACAGCTGTCAAGTCAAGAGGATCAAGAGGATCAAGAGGATCTAATTTCTGCTATGTGACACACAAAGTTGTCACCGGTCCTGCCGCAATTCCTCGGTGCAGCTGAATGCTTTTTGAGCACTGCCGTGGACGCGCTGCACTGCCTGCCATGTTCTGGGGATGAACCCTGCAAATACCGCAGCAAAGTTTCAAGGCTGGAAACTAATGTAAAATCTCTCAGATTTACCATGATTTACCCAACCAAATCTGACAAACTCCATGCGACTTTGCCCAACTTCTGCAATTCTCGGTGAAGACCTCAAGCTGGGCAACCATCTATGACATCTATGAAGACCTTTTACTTCTGGAAGGAGAAGAAACTGGACGGCAACATATGCAATCAGCAGATGTGGCCTGCTTTGCCTCACTTGATGCCATGGTGGCGGGAGCTTTTATCACAGCTTCATCTAAGGCCTGGTGAAGCAGCCGGACACTCCAGCCGTAGAACGTGTCACAAAACCCGTGTCCAAAATCTGAAAGGCCACTGTAAGGTTTCCCAAAGTCAAATGTCTTCCCAGTCTGGCACCCTGATTTCATTTGAAGGAATGGCAGGCAAGGATCCACGCTTAGGGCACTGAAAAGTGGCCAACTAGTCTCATCCTAGGCAAGTCTACCGAGTCTACCAATACAATCAGCAGCCAATCAAGGCAGCTGGACATTCGTCAAGATCTCCCCACACTGCCAGATGCTGGGTCGCCACCTAAGGGGCGAATTTGCAGGGTGAATTTTGTTGGTACCTGCACTGGAACCAGTTTGGCAAAACAAAGGATTTTCACATCACAACCCAAGCAATCAACGACACAAATGTTCCACATCAGTCTTGTAAGCCTCCAAGATAGGCAAGCCATCCACAAAACAATGCCATAACTTAGAACAGTTACATTGAATATAACGGTACGTTCTTTATAGATCTTTACAGCGGGCCTCAATCTAAACTTCCCCACAAGTGGGAACACTCTCAGTTACATAGCAATTGGCAAATTGGTCTTTGGAGATGTAATGAGATGTAATGAGATGTATCAAACAACGTGGAGATGTTTGCACTAATCGACACTAATCCATCAGATTCCACCAGAATCCTCAGGCCATGGCTGTTCGCAACACTGCGGCAATCTCTTTGACAGCTGCTCTTGGAGAAGATTTTTGAGCCTCATTCTACATATTCTACACTGGAACTTCAAAATCCATGTGTCGGAGTCCTAGAAATGAAAATCTTGTGGGTTGATGAGCACTCAATCATCTCAATTCAATTCAACTCGTTGCCGCATTTTTGACAGGTGTGCAGTGAGTGTGTGGCAGTCGGAGCAGGAGTGTTTTTTTGTAGGGGATCAGATAGAGGATAGTACTTGCAAAAGGCTTCAAGGATCCAGATGGGTGACAAGCCTGATCAAACGAGTCGAAAGAAAGGAGGCCAATACAAGTAGCTTGGGTCCTCCCGCCAATATTCTGAGTGGTCCGTTTGAACTGCCGTGATTGCTCTGATTTACAGTAGTTGAACTGCTGCGTTGCTGTTTACGTCGGATCACTGTGAAACACAGGTGGCTTCAATCTAAAGCTGCATTGAGTTGGAATCTGCTTGCCCCATCTGAGTATCCACCATTCTCCCTAGCTTGAAGAAATAAGTGTTCCTCTCTGACGGTATGAGTCTTCTTGCAGAAATAAATGCTTGTGTCATCGTGTGTCTCTGGTGTTGCTCTGCCACTCTAACCTCAACACAGGGGAACCCAATGCTCTATATACTCTGCGTGATTACAGGCATCCCCACCGGTCAGAGAAGCCCTGAAGCTCTCGATGCAGCTCATCCATAGAATCGTCTCCCTGCAGCATCTTTGCTAATTGATTCTGGGTGCCTTTGTGTCCTTTGTATGACGAAATTCAATTCCGGATAAATCCAGATTATACAATCCAGAGGAGATTCTCCCAATATCTGAAATCTACAGTTGCGGTTCCAAGAAGGATGGCCTCACAGCTACTCCGCACCTGCACCGGGAAGGCTGCCAGGAATCGTTCGTGAAAGAGCTGACCAGCCTCCACAAAAATCACCAGGCGGATGGTCAAAGCAACAACTTCTCGGCGCGGATGGAGCATGCTAATCATGTCATGACCCGGAAAAGTGGCAAGTTGATTCAAGTTCAGGGTACTGGGATAAACATGGATAAACCTGGATAAAGGGTCAAATCCCAGAGGAACTCTCAAGATACATTTTGAGAAGCCCTGAAAGCGAGGAATGGAGCAAGCACATATCAACCCAAGGCCCACAGGAGGCATTCGCAGATTGCAATTGGTAGAGTGCTCCATCCATGGAATCCATGGAATCCATGGAATCCATGGAATCCATGGGTACCACCTGAAAAACATCGCCCCTGCCTCAGGATCGGCGAGGCGTTCTCCCAGCTGGAGCACAGAGGTGAAGTGGAGCCAAGACCGAACTGGTGACTCTGTCAACCAATTACCTACTCAACTGGTGACTCCATCATCAAAATAATCCTATTTCTAGAAAATGGATCCAAATAAAGCCTCAAAAATTAGGAAGAGGCGTAATGTTTGCCTAAAGAAACAGGCAAAAACAAATGCAATTGGTCCATTTTGACCAAAAATGGACCTTGGCTGTCTAGGTGTCATGTCACTCAGCTGACAGACAGTAGAGGTGGTCCCAGCCTTCTGTACAAGCTGCGGCACCAGAGACTCCAGGGCCTCGGCCAGTTGGAGCCGGATTCCACAGGTGCTGTGTGAGTCGAGATCAAGACAATGGACCAATGGACCAATGGACCAATGGATCAATGTCATCGAACATCCAGTATTCAACATCTAACATTGTAATCCATAAGGACAAGAAATTTAGCGGGCAAAAGCACAGCCCCACACCACGGGCCATGGGATTCCCATCCCCCATCCCAGGCTCAGTGCTTCACCTGACCCAGACCAAGCTGATCTCCACCTGCGCAGAAAGGTCGACTTCAGGACTGTTGGATGTGGCACTTTGTGGCACTTTATGGCACTTTATGGCACTTTAACAAGAATTGTATCAAGAATAATCTATACAGATTTTTGTACTATTGTAGTCTATTGTATACCATAACGCTAAACGAATGTCGCAGTCTACTAAGCACCCCTGCTCACATGAGATCTGAGATACCCTGACCCGATGAAGACTCAAGGCTCAACCTGGGAATGTGGAAACTGCATGTTGCTCGAGTTTTCGTTTGATGCAGAACCACTGATGGTCTACTGCTACTGCCTACACGTATCTTCATTTTTATGAAAGGGGTCCAGATCATTTAGGACGACTTTTTGGATCACTTAGGCCGACAATCTTGGATGTGGATTCAAACCTTTAGGGTTTATATTTAGGGGGGGCTTGGGAGTGGGGACAGTGCATATTGGAGTCCATTGGCTACACACCTTTAGGGTTTATTTTTTGGGGGGAATTGGGGACTGGGGACAGTGGGAACAACTAGGAAATCTAGAAAGAGTCTCTGGTCCACCTGTGAGTGAGCATAGAATGCATTTGTAAGTATATGACTTAATCACAATGTCCCAATGATCATCTCTAATCCACTTGTGCAAGTCTGTCGAAATCATGTTCGGATATATCGATATATATATATATCTTTCTATTGCAAATATAATCCTTTATCTGTGATGTAGGCCTAAGCGAGCCAAAACGTAGGCCTAAGCGAGGTATTGACCGTTGTTTACCGCATAGCTCCATCCATCTGCTTGTCTGCTCATTGATGCCCTCTTCTCAGTTGAGTGAGCTGTCGCTCCGTCAAGTCAGGTAAACATCTACTTTCGGTATCTAGCTTTCTAATGCTTCCTAGATATATATATATATGATATGATATGATATGATATGATACGATACGATATGATATGATATGATATGGTATGGTATGGTGTGGTGTGATATGATATGACATGATATGATATGATATGATATGTGTGCGTGCGCACATATCATGGTCTATCGTTGTTGCCTACCTACCAACTAACCAACTGAGCTGGCTACCTACTTCAAATTAGACTCAGCATAATTAGATGCACCTATCCCAAAAGCCAGAGCAAGCACTTCCGGTGCGGGCTGTTGTCGCGAAGCGACCAGAATAAGCATAAGAAAATGAACAGTATGAATGCAGTATGAATCGTATGAACAGCACGCTGAAAGCAAAACTCAGATGCCCACTGGATTCCTTGGACCTGGGTCTGCAAGCCTTGCACCTGCACCGCACTTTCCGACTTTCCATTGGAGGGCATCAAAGGCCATGAATTCTGCCCGGAGTCTCAAAACAGTGGGAGCAAATGTCAACATTCAATACAGCCCTCCAAACGCCAACTTCTGCGGGACAAACCAAGCTGTCGCTATAAACTTTGGCATCCGGCTAAGGATTCAAAAGTAATATTTGAACAACTTGAACAACGGCCAAAGGACTCACATTGGATAACCTGCTACCGGCATCTGCCCCCAATCTCTTCGCACTTTGAACCTCCCGAAGGAGTCGTTGAATCACCTGGCCAACGATGACGCTAAGGAATCTAAATAGCGGCACCCGATCAGGACCAAGAAAGGACCAAATGATCAACTTGACAGATTTGACCGGGGTCACTTGGGGATCATAAATCGTCGAACCTGCATCACTCAGAGGTTGGCACCCGTTGGTGATGTCACTATGTCCAGAAATGGTTTCAAGGCAATTGAGAAAATGGTGCTGCTCACAAGACTTGTGTAGCTGAAATTCAGTTTGTCTCTCAAACCCCGACACCAAGTATGGACATCAGTATCTATCAGTTTGACGACGTCAATCATCATGTAGGATCATGAGGATTGGTTGGACCTCTGAACAGGAGTCCATAATGAAATCCCAAGGGCATCGCGGAAAATCCTGTGGTTGAGAGGATCCACAGGGGCTTGGTCAATTTGAGAAGTGGCTGGTAGAAATAATTCCATTGAGGATGCGGCGAAGGAAACTATCCGGAATGTTCACGACCGACCAAACGTATATTCAGAAGCATCCAGCAGGGAAACTCTGTGCCTCCGTCTGCGAAGAGCTCTGCTCGTTGGGATAAGCAGTGGCTTTGAGCTTGCCAGCAATTTGCTTTCCTCGGCTTGGCTCGCAACAGCCAGGACTTCTGGTGCAAAGAAGAAGAGTTCAATGACAGCAATACGTTGCTTACAAAGAGTGTTCTTCCCTTCGTCCAGAACACGCTCTTCATGCGCACGCTGCAAAATTATACCCAGCAAATCAAATCCAAAATGACAGAAATCCTTCTTAGCCAAAAAGCGAGCAAAGCGTACATTCAAGCGATTGGAAATACATTAGAAAACAGAGCCATGACAACCTGTTCTCATTAATTCTCCGTGGGCAAAGGTGAGGTGTGTCAGTATGTCAGATATGTTGGTGCCAGTCTCTTAGACAAGGTGCCACAGCTACGCTGGAGCTGCGCCATCGAACGCTCCCAGTATTTCAGATAGCCTCATCTACCCACAACAGACCAGCTGTGCACACAGTGCTACCCACAACGGCCAAGAGGTCCAGCCATTGGAATAACGCTGTCACCCGAACCATGGCAGTTCTGTGGATTCTAAAACTGCATGCGACAGCTGTATTTCGAGCTGGTCAAAGCTGTGAAACTATCTGCCACGCAACTCTGACGCAAGAATCTAGCCATCTCCTTCGTAAGAAACGGTTCGATGGCAAGGAAATAGCACCTGCTTCAAGCGGCATGGGCCAAATCAAACTCTACCAGATTAGCATGACAATTTCAGGACTGGTTGCCCCACAAGTTGCCAGGAAAAATGCCCGCCATCCGAAACAAATCAGTGCGCCCCCCACGCCTCCCAGCTCCACGTTGTGCCAGCACTGGCCCTGTGGGGCAAGCTCCGCTCAGTGCCAGCTGCGCCACGGGCGAGGGCAACGTGGCGTGGAAGCTGAAAGACCTGAGCAGAGATTGCCATACAAACTCAGCTCAAAACAGCTCAAGGCCTTTTCATCAAAACACCACGCCTAGCTATTGCAACCCAAGAAGGCAACTGTGGACTGAACCCAACACAAACGGATTCTACGGGTTTTATTCCTGGACATGTGCTCTCCTCTGCACAAAGGATTGTCCCAAGACCACCAGCCTAAATCCTGCAGAGTCACGCATCACCCGGCGACACATAGGCCAATTTTCTGCCCTTGCCCACTAGCAACCCAGCGCTTGTCATATCGGCCACGCTGGGTGCGCCAAAGCTCAACACCCGCTTCGGCATCAAGACCAAATCAATGTCCTTGGATAGCAGCATCGCCAAGGGAGGAAACGATACAAATCCGCACAATTTGCAAGAGAACAAGCCTCTCAATGTTGACTAGCAGAAGGGAAATTGGCAACTGTTCATTGACCTGTATCTAAGCTTTGTCTCCATGTTCCAATCTAAGAGTGGTATCCCAAACAATCTCATCAAATCTGTCCCCAAAAAAGACTCCTTTGGACTTAAAAGCACAAACGGAGTTTGTCTGGTTTCTGCCCTTTGCTCAGCCGATTGCACTCTTGACTGATAATATCTTCTACAAATGGTTGTTCTACTCACATCGTGAATTGAAAGCTGCACAGATCCTCAAAGGACTCTTACCCCTGTGGTGTGTTGCTGGCCATGTTTGGACCATTTGAAGACAAACTGTTGCATATTGATTTATTGATGCTTCTCTCAACTTGTTGTACATAAATCCCGACTGGGAACAAGTATACTAAATTTGTCTTGTTGATATTTATGCACCTACCTTGTTTTGCCCGTGAAACTCTTGCTTCAAGACTATCAGAAGACCACCTATCCATGTGCCTTCCAAACCATATCTGGTACATGACGCTGTGTATGTTCAGAGAATCGGAGAAGAATGTTTAGGTTGGAGTCACCTTGGCTAAAACGTCAGAAGGATCCCAGGTCTACTTCTTTCTATTGTAGCCTAACGAATCACCCTTCTTGCACAAAATGTGTACCCATGCAGGGTCTGCTTCACCTAATTTATGTACCCATTGTACCCCACAATACTCAATCGCTCTACCTTTCGAACCATTTCATACTCTTTGCCCTCACTTATTTCTGCCTGAGGCTTGTCACCGTCGAAGGAAAAACAGACACTGTGACCCATGTGGCCCAGAACAGATAAGCTTCATTGAATGCAAAGATGCGCATTTCGCTTGCGCAAAGCACAAGCCTCAACTGCTCCCGTCTGCTTCAAACGACTGAATCTTCTGTTCCCCTATCCAAAAGAAGTTCAGAAGACTTTATAATCATGTTTATATGCATGGGGGGATGCTAGCGGCTATCACATCGAACTCTGACAGCTAACCAAATTGCTAATCATGATGGCCGAGATCTGCCAAGATGCAGTTCTTGCCCAGCTTCTGAACTGGAGAAGCAAAGCTTTGAGACCTGCTCCGTTAATTCGTGCCACCCCATGGGAGAGGACCGAGACTGGGAACTCTACCAGTCAGGAGGTGGCCATCGGCATCAACACACCGTTCGAAGACTACAAGTGTCATCACAACTTGGCTCAGGGCAGTCACCTAACCATCAACCCGGCACCCCATGCAAGGGTGTCCCAAACGAGAACGACAAGGCGAAAAAGCTAGCCGGCTAGCACAAAAAAAGAAACAAGCACAGGCATGGAGGGCAATACAGCCCCGCAAAGGAGACGGAAGTGGAGGGACAATGAAAAGTGAAAGCATAAAAAGATATTAAAAGCTACCCCGCAAAGGAAAAATCTAAAAAAGATTGATGCAGTGCCACTGTAGGGCACCTTGCCAGACAAATGAATCGAGCTGGCCAGGGAGACACGCGGCACGGTCGCGAGCACAGGCACTGCAGGGTTCCAACGCCACATTGACAAAGAGGACTCCTGGCCCGAAATCATGATGCGAAAAGCCAAGGGTGCGTAGCGGTTATATATATGATATATATATATATCATGTTTTGATATGTCTGTCTTATTTTACCCCTGATTGGGATGATGATCCAAAAGGACTCATCTTTTTGATGGTTCAAACCACCAACCCGGAAGGAACGCTTGTGCATGAACCAGTCCCCCGAATCTATGCCTTCCACAAAGAAGAAAATCCATGCTGGACGATGTCTTGCACGGCCCTGTGTTGCCAGATTCATTCCCATGAAGAAACACCTCTGATGCCATTTGTCAATCTACTCAAAGTGTGTTGGGACTCTGGCTCATTGAAAAGGAGAATCGCAGCTAAAAACATGTGACAACATACAAAAACATATGACAATTCATGAAAACATATGAGAACAATTGAAAAAATGAAATGTCTGAAAACGATTGCATGTTGCAAATGATTTGATGACTTTCCAGAACCGTCTACCAGCTCCTTTTGTCCCTCCCATGCGGCAGCGAAAAAATCACCAGCTGTCGCAAAGGCAGCAGAGGTCTGAGCGTTGTCAGTAGTCATCAGCCACAGTGGTTGGGCTGGGTGTTTGCGAAGGTGGCTGGGTAGCTGACCCCTGAATGAAAGTGCAAACTGTGCACATCAATGGATGTTGAAGATACATGGTACTTATCTTTCCTCTAACTCCGGCGGCTGGTACTGAAGTCATATTGGTCCAAGCTCCCCCGCGATGAAAAGAGCGTCCGGACCCTTGACCTCATCATTTGGATTATCGACGCACCCACATTGCTTGGATGCAAAGTATCAGCCAAATCTGCAGAGACGCATCAGAAAAGGATCAGCAGAAACATATATCATATATGATATATGTGTAACTTTCATACAGCAGTTTGTGAAAGAGTACAGTATATGGAATATCATTATGAAATAATTCAAAAAACATCCGAGAATTCTTGGCTGTGGTCCTGGCCTCACAGGAAAACGAGCGCACCTCACCCATGCAGTCAAGGCAACTTCCTCGGCAGAGCGAAGTTGGAGCTGGAAAAAGTGTGCCAGGGGTACGTGCTGGTGACCACTGGTGTCTAGCCAGAAAGCCAGGGATTTCTCCATCCTAGGAGGTTAGGATTTCCCGACTCAAAGTTTGTTTCAGGTGATTGAAATTTGAAGCCATCAGATTTGGCGTTGCTGCAGTGCTGAGTCCTAGACCCTGCGTCAAGCCTTCAAGTAGGAAGAGAAAACTCTCCGCATGCCTAGGCAGGATCGAAAATCAGTGGCTGTGCACTTTTCAAAGCACCACTCTTGAAAGTTGGCAATCAGAAGGGTTTGGACAACGTGTGTGTGTGTGTGACACACACACACATCCTTTTAAAAATACTCCCTTCTGCTGCACCTTCTACAGCAAAGCATGTGCTTTTCATCTGGACCTTGGAACAGTCACAGGGAGTTGGTGGCAGATGTGTATGAGTTTGTCTATTTGAGAAACACCTCAATTGACCTGCCAAGTTTCGCTTTGACACTCAGGATCACTAAGGTTTGCTTCAGCATCAAGAAGTCACACGGCAGGGTCTCCACACACCAAGCTATCGAAGGAGGCTCGGGAAAAAGGATTCGCACCTGAGATTGCTAAAGCGTCTGTTGCAACCATCTGTAGTAAGACTACGGTTTCACAAAGCATTCAGAACTTGAAGGGCTGGAATGCTGAGGCACTGTACTAGTAACAATCAAAGTCAAAAAAGGCTCCAAGGTACTCTGAAATGTCAGCTGGGTTCTTGTTTGTTTTCTCTGCACTTAAGACACGGAAATACAAAGTGCCTTGTGGCAAAGCAACTACAAGCCTAATTCTTCGGAGAATAGACCTTCTCGTGTTTAGAACTGCTAAGAAAGCCTAGGGCTTACGGTTCTGCTGCTGTCAAGATTCAGGAAAAGAGCCCCTACCTGCATGTTTTACATTCTGCCAAGTGATATTCCAAAAAATATCCCTGACCTGAATGCAAAGTGGAAGATGTGAGATACACTGCAAATTCACGAGATTTTCACCAGCAAATACATTCAGGAAGTTGAACACTATGAAGAATGCAAGGCATAGAAAGCTGTTCAGCGATGTGCCTTGTTCCGACAAGGACTTTGCCCGTCGCTTCGATTGACCGCGATGCAACACGCAGTAACTCCATGAAAGCCACTGGCCCGATTGAGCACCCCACTTCTTCCACTAGCTGACCTGCCACAAGTGTTCAGCCCGGAAGAGGCGTAAAATCATGCAAAATCTCAAGAATCATGCAAGATTCCGTGGAATTTCAAAGGTTTCTCATCTGCAAAGCAAGTTGCAGCAAGTTAGTGTTGGTTCATGAATGGAGGTTCTTCAAATGACCAGCGTTCTGGTGAGGAATTGTTGTGGAAGCGTGTGCAGTGTCTTGCACACTCTGGCTGCATCAGGCTGAAGCAGAGCCTGACCCTGGCATTCAAAGGACGTTCAAAGAAGGTCCATGCGCAAACCCCGCATGGGTCAGGAAGCCTTGGCTCTCCCGCCAAACCAGAAGCTGCCCGTCCCGCAGCCTTGGCTGAGTCGATTGAACATGACCTGTATCAAGCAATGTCATTTCCACCGCAATCTGCCCGTCTCCCCATGACTTCGACAAAAATTGCGAGAAAAACAGACACATCAGACACTGGTTGAATGATGTTGAATGATGTCGAATGGGTCAGCAGTCAGCATGATTTGGGCAGCGACACGGCCGCAATCCGATTCTTGGACACAGCCACTTCCACCAGAGCCTGGAACTGGGCGGATCAGGGCCCCTTCTCCCTTGGAGCAGCTCTTCCACAGCCCGTAGTCAATGGTAGCAGTTGATCAGACATGAAGAAGACGGAGGATGGAAGGACATACTCTAACGTACCCTTAAACCATCTCAAAAACCCGATAGTAATATAGTGTAAACAGATTTAACATGATTTAACTACACTTGGACAGTGGTTCCAGCCCTTCAGCTTCAACCGCTGATGTCAAAGACTCAAAAATTCCGCGGTTTCTTCGGCTTCTCCAGTGGATTGCATCAGTTCCAATATCGGTGGTTTGTTTGTGGGAGGTCAAGATGGTCAAGATGGTCAAGATGGTCAAGTGGCAAGTCTGATGGCCGTCAATTGAGTCATCGGCAAATCTTTTTCTCCGCTACCTTTGGGAAGCTGGCTGTCTGGTGAAACGCCCTTTGTGGTCGCGAAAACAGGGCTTTGCAAAGCGCGGCCACGGCGGCCACTGACACGGATGATCACGAGGTGACCCTCTTCCAAAGAGCTCACTCCGAACATCAGCAGCGTCAGGAAAGCTACATTTCAATAGATGTCATGTTTCTCCTTGCAGAAAAGTTATTAATCTTATTGTGGCAGCTCAACGTCTGCATGCGAAACTGTGTGAAACCCTTAGAAGAAGGTGCGCTACTCATGCCAACCCACTTTGGCGTGACCGCTGCTTTTCTGCCAGCGCATTACACTCTGAAGATTGCCTCATAGATGTTGCTAAACAAAGTTCAACAGTTTTTGGCACGCGTGCATCCTTAAAGAAGAAAAAGGATCTCAATTCCAATGTCTCTTAATGTAGCCCCTTGAGTTGAGACAAAGAAATTACGTTGGTTGGAGCCGAGTTAGAACTACTAATCTTGACTGATGCTAGCTGCAAACCACATCGAGGACCTCGACTGAGCAACTTTTGCATTCCTGTGTTGAACATGTTCCGAACATGGACCTTCCAGTGACAGCGTCCAGCAGCGGTCACGTGGCGAGCACGCCTCGTGGCGGCCAACACCCTTGGCCAGTGTACAAACTTACGACCTGGCTGATGCTGCCGTTGAAGACCCATACACGATCTCAGGATCACAAATATTATGTTATAATGTTAATGTTAATATAATATATTACAAAATATCACGACAAATACCCCCAAGCTTTTTCGAATTGCAATGCCAAGAATTCCTCATGTAAAGGCTGCTCCGACATGTCGAGCAGCCCATATGTGCTCTGCATCAGCAATTTTGGAAGGACAGCAAGGTCGTCTCTGCTCGCTAGAATGGTGGTTGAAAATTTGCAACCCGTGAGTACGAAGGTCCAACTGCTGTTGCCAAAGGCACAACATCCCCAAATATTTGACTTTTGAGTTATATTCTCAACCAACCGAATTTTCTATTCTGATATTATCTATGTATATATATATATATATATACATAATATGTATATTATATATATTATGTGTATATACTATTTTTATTTGCTCTCCTGTTCCAAAGGCCTGAGGAATGGCAGAATATGATCTCGTTCCGGTGACTTTCTTTGCCTTCCTTTGCAGTCAAAAAAACACGAGCGCTTGAATGAGAGCCGTTCAACGGAGAGGAGATAAGATAGACATATCTGATATGATATCCAGTGTGGGAGTCCGGTTGTGCCTCAGATCGGACGCACGAAGTCAACTGCGCTTTCGCACAAGATTTAGAGCGGGCTTGCTGCAGTGGGCTTGCTGCAGTGGGCGGTGCTGTCTCGTATTTTTGTTCTGGTCCCAAGTTTAAGTCTGAGCCACATCAAATAACGATTAGAAACATGATGAAACATGTGTCTTGCTGATTCCACCGGCAACAGTTTGCAAATATCTACAGTAAAATCTAAATTGTCATATTTTGCAATAAAGAAACTCTCTCCCTCTCTCTCTTTAGATCATGAAGGTGGCACAAGGTCACTTGGCTTTGAGGCTTTAAGGGCTTCAGGCCTCAACGAGGAGCCGTAAACAGTATGACCTTGATGTCCAGCCGCCCTTCCATCACCAGGTGATTGTTGATTCCATGCCGTGACTTCAGAAGGCATTGTTACAGACGAATGATGAAAAAACAGACAAAACCGCCCTGGATGAAGAAACACTGTGGGTGAAACTCCTCCCTGCAAGGAGCATCACAACCGCTGGTGAGACGCAACCCGTTGGCTTCAAATGACATGCAGCGCTGTGGCGCAGGTCAGACTCGCTCTGTCGACATGACTGCATCGACACCTTAATTAGATATCCTGGTCAACACCGCCCATTTGGTTGAGGGTCAAGAAAACACCTTCTATCATATTTTGAATTTTCAGGGCCACTGGTTGCTTCAAACGTAGACTGAGAGAAACATATCTTGATATAAATCAGAAGGCCAGCGAGATTTGAGAAGCATCAGGTTTCACATGGTTTAACAACATGCCCTCACCCATCTGGTGCAGGATGTGAGCTCTTAACCACGGACGAACCAGTTCAAGGTTCTCTTCTTCGCCAGTGTTCTCGCAAGTTCCTCCGCAGATTCAACCTCACCGTGGGCCGAGCGTGCCAATGCGCCGAGCGTGCCAAATCCATGTCCGGCCTTCAACATCTTTCAACTCACAATTCTTCCGATGCATTTCTGGAATCAAGACAACATGATCCGATGTTTTGGGAAGATCCAGCTGTGCAGCCGCCCGTTCAAGGATGCCAAAGAAACATTTATGACTCAAAGACTTTGCCAAATGATGACAAACGTCGTCATTGTCCAATGTGTTTCAAACATTTCCAAGCTAGGCTGGTTAATCCACTGGGAGGCCAACAAGAATCCCGTGTGACACGCTTCAAGCCATCTTCTAACGAACAGCTTGGTGCCCCGGGCTGTTTGAGGTGCACCCGGTACAGGAAGTTGAGGAGCCACCTAAGAAGCTTAATGAAGCCAAAAGCAAGCAGATCAAGCAGCGCCACTATCTGAGAAGCGTTGCATGGTTTGGCAGTGAAGCCAGGGGATGGTAGTTAATGCTGCCCTTTTCATGCCACCAAATTGACGACAAGAAAGACATGATCGGTTTGGGGTACTCCATCACTTTGTCCAGCCTCTTTGTCATTGGCTGCCGCAACCATTTGCTGCGATTCAACCTGCTGTTTTTCAGATGCCACCGCGCAAGGGAGTGATTCCCGAACTGGGCGACTAGACGCAAGGAGATTCGTTGAAACATCAATCACTGCTTGCAAAATGTATTCCAAGAGCAACAGCAATAACATGCAATAGCACAATAAGAGGAAGAACAAGAATCATCATCATCATCATCATCATCATCATTATCATCGGCGTCATCGGCGTCATCGACGTCATCGTCATCGTCAAAGACAATAAGACACTCGTTGCAGAGCTGCATCCCCAAAGAGAATCCACATGAATGGCACCTGCTGGTAGTAGCCCTCAGCTGCTAGTAGCCCAGAGGCAACAGGCTCCGTACCAATCCTCAGCTTTGCTAGGGATAGGGTGATGGCTGGCGCGGCACGTGCATTTGTGTGGATTACTGGAAGCCAACTACAGTGATGCGTAACTACAGTAGATTTCAAAGTTCTGCATGTTCATGATCACGAGGAATGGAAATGTGATTTGTGATGTTGCTTCGTGGAGCGTGAATCTTGGGTGTCGATTTCCCAAATTGCTTCGCTGAAATAGTATTCATATCAGAGAGCAATCAAAAGGATCCAGAACTGGGGACAGATCCTCATAAGGCCCACAAATACAATATTGTGCATCAGGTCGACGGTCGATGTGATCCAAAAATCTTGAGAAATGCATGAACATGGAGCATATAGTGGCATTGCGGCCGCTGCCTCTCCACTACTTCACTGAGAGCCCTGCTCACTGGTGGTCCCTGGCTAGCGAAAGTCTGTGGACGGGACATCACAAGTGTTAGGACTCGGACAAGGGACAAGGGTCAAACATGATCAAATGTAGACATCCCAGACCAGACCGGGGTCACCTGTATCAAAACGGGACACTGAATTCGTATTGAGTTGCTGCCTGTTTCGCACCTTTCACACCAGTCGCTACGCAAACCATTCCCACGACTCCAGCCTCACCTATTTCAGGCTGTGCGCGACAAAAACGTCAGCCCGCATCATCCCCTGCCCTGCCTTTCACGACCAGGAGCTCTAGCTGGCCCACGTTGGTGAGGCTTTTCAGCATATTTGGTACATCCTTTTGGATGCCATTCACAGCCTTGGTCACTACATGTGAAGTCTTTGAACCGCTGGAATTGCTACAAGCTTCCCCGTCGCACACAAAGTGCTGCGGAAGGGTTTGGCTCAGGTTGACACTGGTGATGTTTTAGTGCAATGGCATTATGTCTGGCGCAGGGTTTCATGGGGTACATCTAGCTAAACAATGCTAAACACATGCAGATATCTCAGATGATCATGTCGATACATGTGCCCTCTCCGGAGCAGCCAGAAATTCAAATCCTGCAGAGCTCGCAGCCTAAATGTTTCACAATCGCTTCTGGTGCAGCAGTGCAGCACCAAGTCAGACTCCTTCATCATTTTCCTTGTATCTGAGTGCCTCAGCCACTGGGGCCCCTGCCACGATGCAGTCACCGCTCCTGGATGAATGATTTAGCCATGTATAAAGCAACGGTCTGTGAATTTTTGAACACGTGCGTTGGAAAAGCCTGCTGATCCTGCTTACCTCATGCATGATTCCCACAACAACAGAAGAAAGAGGTTCCGGCAGCAGCAAAACTTGTGACGGTGTCGGCACACATGTCCTTGGCTTTAAAAACTGTCTGGATTTTGTCGCCCCAAAGAAGGCTCCTTACAAGCTTCATGGGATTGTCGTCGTTCCACTGGCCAACCAAGCCACCGTTCACATCCACCACAGGGAGAGCGGTGCTCTCCTGGCAAATGTGGCAGATCGTGGTGCATTGCAGGTGCTATGAATTTCCAATTATTTAGCAACGAACAGAGGGGATCTTGGCTCCATGTCGTTGCCTTGAGCCTCCAATGCCTCTGATTCCTTCCACCACACCCACGAGTTACTGCACAGGGCGATCGTGCCTCTGCATAGTCAATGTCCAAACCCAACTTGGCGGTCTTCTCCTGGTCGGACAGAACTATGCCGTTGGATGTTACCAAAGGCTAGTTGGAGTTCAACCTATAGATGATATTAGAATATATTAGATGATTAAATTATAGTTATAGTCAAATTATAGCTGACTATAGATGCATCGACTGGCCAATCAATTGTCTAAAGAGTACAACACTCAGGTGGGATTGACCTTCCATGAAGCCCGGTGCCCGAGACGGTGTCCCACCTTGCCCAAGGGCTTCGTGACTTTCACCATGAAGCAGCTCACACTGCTTGGAACATCTTGTACCCAGGTACGTGTCTCAGGGCGGCAGAAATCACTGCAGAAAGAGTCTTACAATTTCTTACAATTTCTTACAATATCTTACAGTGTCTCACGGCTTTTGTACCAGTGAAGTACAAATGCAATACTCACATGGGTATGTTTGAAAATGGAGGATACCCCCTTTCTTAGCCATTTCAATGAGCAAAACACGGCAAAAGCATGACCACAGAATTTTTGGGCATAGCACAGTGTTACTTCAGTATACCTTGACACGATGCCAAGGGACTCGTCTCCGAGCCCGATCGAAATCCTTGGAGGATTCCTGGGAGTTTATTGTCCTCTCGTCCTGGTGGCTGGGATCTGTTGGGATCTGTTGGGATCTGTTGCGTGTCGGTGATGCTTTCAGGTGGCAGACCTGCATCTGTCCCAGTGCAGGCTGGATCTGTGATTTCTGTGTGCATCTTGATCAGCTCGAGGGACAATTACCAAAAAAATTGGGTCTGACAACCTTGAATCAAGCATGGCAAAAAAAAAAGAAATCTAAGAATTGTTTCCTATTCTCGCCAAAATCCATATCCTGGAGCTTCCACCGCATGCATCGGTTCAGGCCCGTGTCCTGTGGTTTGGTTAGGGAGGTCTTTGACTTCCCAGTAAGAGCTCCTGGCCGCACAGAAGATGTAGTCACATGGCACCGCATGTGCACAGAGACTGTCTATCCACAGCCAAGTGCAATGTGGTTTCTTTCATTTTGCAAGCACCTGATATGCGGCTTGAAAATCTGAAATCGCTTTGACTGTTTCAAGGAGGAAGATTCTGAACCCAGGATAACCCAGGGACCTCCAACGTGCCTTCCGATTCAAATGCACTCGGTACATCTTGATTGTCTTTAAATCGCAATACTTTGATGGAGCCAGACAACGAGACAACGACCCACGAAACAGAACGGCTCAGGACCAGCTCCTAGAGCTTCTGGGTCAGCCCCTACATCATCCCCTCGGTCGTTGACATCGTCACCTTGCCAGGTCAAGCAGCCAAGTCATGGGAAGCTACAAATGTCCCAGCACGGATTGTCGGATGATGCGAAGGTGAAAGTTCAAGAACACTGGTGACATAGGAAGAAAAAAGTCACCCTGCTCCATGGCAAGGTTGAGACCTTGCAAGCTCTGCCATCTTTCTCGACGTCCGAGTTTCACAGAATTTGAGACATTTTATGTCAAGTCATGTCAAGTCTGTTTGACCAAGTCCAACTCAGTGCCAAGGGACCAATAGGACTACCAGAGCAACACTGCGAACGTGTGCCCACGTTTCCCATGGCGCCCCGGCGTCTGCGGACGGGCCGCAACTTGAACGCAAGCTGGGATGGGGTGCTCTGTCCTCTAGTTGAACATTGTGCTCATTTTCAAAAGGCAGTGAAAGGTATGAGGCACAGGTTGGCACGATGTGAGAGTCGTTTCTGCACACAACAGCAGTCTTTGATGAAGTCTGCCCCGTGCTGCGAGCAATCAAAATACCACTGGCTATCTAGCTAGGGTACAAGCGTTTGATCAATGAACGTGCTGCAACAAATTTCAACAACGAATGCAGAATGCATTTACATAGAAATGCCTTGTCTTCATCTCGCTTCCAGTGGTGAAAACAACTGCTACCCTGTGGGCAGCAAACCACACTGCCCCCCCACTATCAGGGCAGTGGGTGGTCTCGAGCCAGAGTACAGTTGGCACGTCGAAAGCTGGCCGATGACTTAAAAGTTCATGCTGCCGTCCTGTAGCTCCATCAGGTTTTTGCTAAATTAAAGCAAATCAACCTTTTTGACCACAAGATTGGATGAACCTACACAAGCTGGGCACTGCAATCGCTGATTCAGACCATTTGCAGCTAGTATCTTCAGAAATGCAACCCACGCCAGCAGATTATGATACGCCCAACACTGTCTAGTTGATTTCAAACTTTAGAGGTCAATTCCAGTGAGTTGCAACAAAAACTGTCAGCATGTGCCTTTAACAAAACCAATCAGGAAATCCAACCATCAGGAAAAATCAACGAATTATCGGGGATGGCTAGATATGCGTCTTCATGGTGGATGCTTCGTCACATTCGCAGTCCAAACCAGAAAGGAAGTGCCTCTTCCATCGGCCAGCTCAGAAGCTCTTCTTTGGACCGGAAGAGGTGCCTGAGTTCCCGGTCTCACAGATGTCTTATGATAGTGCTCAAAACAGATCTGTTGCTGTGGGAGACTGTTTAAATCATTACACTTCAGCGAAGCTGTAGGTCATGAGCTGTATCTTCAGCGTGCCCAAACCACTGCTGTTATTGGTTGGTCTCATCACCTTGATGGATTTCTTCAGAATAATGACATGACAAAGCAACGATTCAGCAACGATTCACCAATAACAAAGCATACCCAATGGGAAATCACCTGATGGGTTGGAAGCCAGACTTTCCTGGCCGAGGCACAACCAGCCAGTCTGTACACAGGCGATTGCATCCTGAGCAGCGTTGCGCGTCTGTGAAAGCAACTGGATTAGTTTTAAAATGGATAAAAAATGGGGTATGCCGGTTAAATCACCGTCATACCCCCACAATAGCCACTTAATGACTTAACTTAGTATCATGTAATGGGAAAATGATGATAATCGACTACCATAGGGGTTACCCGGTTTTCAGACAAACCCAACTATGAAAGGGGACCCGGATCATTTTGAAACACCGGATAAGGCTCATTTTGAAACACAGAGGATAAGGATCATTTCGAAACACAAAAGCCCCGGATAAGGATCATTTTGAAACACATCCAAGATAC
>Ga0126342_10005056_pt1 | contig 22819 bp, 10 predicted proteins | sample Cyp1metagenome_FD_92528 | JGI IMG/M metagenome (GOLD analysis project Ga0126342, IMG submission 92528) | Coral microbial communities from Lord Howe Island, Old Settlement Bay, Australia - Cyphastrea 1 metagenome | ecosystem: Host-associated > Invertebrates > Cnidaria > Coral ...
AATATGATTTAATATGATTTAATATGATTTAATATGATTTAATATGATTTAATATGATTTAATATGATTTAATATGATTTAATATGATTTAATATGATTTAATATGATTTAATATGATTTAATGGGATATATAATGGGGATACACTTGTGTATAACTAAGCCCTTCTCACGTCCTTAAATACCCCAGCCACCTGGTGGAAGTGTTGAATTTCTTCATAAGGCCCGAGCACAGTCTTGTGTTTTTTATTGTTTTTATTTATCGGGCAGATGGGATGAATTATGTATACATACATACATACATTACATTACATTACATTACATTACATTACATTAATACATACATACATAACATAACATAACATAACATAACATTACATAACATTACATAACATTACATTACATTACATTACATTACATACATACATTACATTACATTACATTACATTACATTACATTACATTACATACATACATTACATACATTACATACATTACATACATTACATACATTACATGCATTACATGCATTACATGCATTACATGCATACATTACATACACACACATACATACATACATACATGCATGCATGCATACATACATACATACATAACATAACATAACATAACATAACATAACATAACATACATACATACATACATTACATATATATACTATATATATATCGACGGACTCTAAGTTAGAACATCGCCATCGTTTCCAAAATGATATATACATACAATCACATACATATATATATATATATGCTATATACTATATATGTATATATGATGATAAAATAACGCTAGAAATGCGGGTCTTGTCCATCAACCACCACTGGACCATGGGAATCGGATCCTTCTCTCATGAAACCAAGCAGCTGAAGAGGGAAGCTCTACTGGTCGGTGTGGCAATAGCGGTACCTCGAAACGGCACAGGCATGCAGTAACTGCCCGTTCATTTTTCATGATATCAACTGGTCTTTTCTGATTTTTCTTGGTATTCATCTGAGTTATGTGATGTTTCTATCATTTTTGTTTCATTTTGTATGTGATTTTTGTATCATTTTTGTTGCTATCCCCGTTGAGTCATCGATCGATCCCCATCGCAGCTGGCGTTGAAAAAAAAATTGGGCAACTGCCGTTCCATGGGGCAAAAACCTCATTCTACTTACCATCTGGTTATTTAACATAGCCATGGAAAATGGCCCATTTATAGATGGTTTACCTATTAAAAATGGTGATTTTCCATGGCTATGTTAAATAACCAGAGGGTAAAGTGACCATAAATTGGATGTATTTTAAGTGAACTCAACAGAATTAGTGAACTTTAACGTTTATATTTATATGGCTCATATAGGATATATACTAGACTTAACCATTATACTTAGGATAGACCAAAATCAGTGAACTCAACAGAATTCATCCTGTGTTTCTTGGTGAACTTCATCCAAGTCTACCTTGATGTGTCCTTTCTCTGAAAATCCCCATTTGGGCCGTTCTCTGAAAATAGCCTACCCAAACTTAAAGAAATCGTAGATGATCATAATTTTCCCCATGATCTTCGAAGTTTTAAGGGGTTGTTGTTTACCCATTTTCAAAGCCATATCGTCCAGGTCACGACCAGGGTGTTGGAGGGCGTGGTGCAGCTACACCACCTAACGATGGACATGTTTCGCAAGAAATCACGCAGAACTGTTGATTGATTAATGGGAATTTACTGGGATTCGATGGTATTTTCAATTGCCATGTTTGATTACCGGAGGGTAAGAGGGGCTAAAGCCACCATTCAGTAAGGGATTTCTAACTAGTTTTAGGCTTCAACCATCAAATATATGGAGAGGAAATTGATACAAATGATGGTTGGTTGCCAAGTACAGTATAGGGGGTGATACAACCAACGGTAACCCTATTTGCCGATCAGTATAATAGGATGGGATAGGGGTCTCTATTCACGGCTCAGCTGTGGATTTTCAATGAGTTTGAGCCGTGAGGAAAACATGGGACAATTTTTTGTGGACGTTTCAGTCAGTTTGATGAGGTAAAATGCTGTGCCCATCAACTGTCGAACTAATCAACCAAACACCTTGAATTTGAGAAGCAAACGGGATCTGGATATTACAAACAAACCATGAGGGATAAGCAATTCCAGGTATATGGTTGTCCATCAATCCTCATACCCTGCTTTGAAAACAGCCACAACACAGCCAGAAATACGGCCTTGTCTGAACTTCTGTACCACAACAATTTCATGGTTGCATCAAGCCAGCCAAATAGCAGAACAGCAGATCAAATTTTACCCAGTTGGGTAGGTTGAACACTAAACTATAATGTAGAAAACCCAATAGTAAAGTATTCCATTGACCAATCACATGGTTTATCATGGTTCGTCATGGTTTGTCAGCATGTTCCAATTTGAAACTGCCATAAATTGGGTAATCGGTTTATCATGGTTCGTCATGGTTTGTCAGCATGTTCCAATTTGAAACTGCCATAAATTGGGTAATCGGTTCATCCCCCATGGACAAAGCCATGGGAATGACCAGTTCGGGTTTACCCGGTGTGCGACTGCCCCACCGTGCGACTGCCCCATGTCCAATGATGGTACCCTGTGGTCATATCTGTACACCCACTCTAGGCAAATCACTCATTTTCTTGCTACTTCTATGGTCGCACCTGCACTTGTATACTCTAGCGGAAAAAAACACACATTTTCTTGCTGCTTGGAGAACGGATTCCCGGAAAATTTACTGCAGATCCCCAAGACATCCCAAGACCAGGTCCCGCCTAATGACCATGCAAATGTAGTGTACGAGAATGCAAAGAAGCCACGAAGCAGACCAAACCCTGCAGTTGATTGCAGCTGCGCAGCTGGGATAACCAAGGATGGGATCCAGGATAGGGAACAGATATACGGATGATTTTGTTGTATGTTATAGTACATTTTCTAGCAAAAGACCATTGAATAGTACATTACATTTTATAGTATGTTATAGTACATTTTATATATAGTACATTACATTTTACCATTGATAGCAAAAGATTGAAGTACTAGTTCATATCTCACCACGGTTGACAGTCTCTGGGTATATTAGACAAAGGTCAAAGATGGTCAAAGTATCTGGCTAATTGACTATCAATGGTAAATGACTAATAGATTCTCTCAATGACTAGTCCTTTGATCATCAATGGACATATTATTCTCTCAATGGGTACTTATTTTACATCCTTTTACCATTGACTAATTCTGGGCAAATTATAGTAATTCACTAACCTGAAACTTGCAGCCATTTTGGGATGTTTCCCTTTATTCACCATGATTCCAGGGTTCGTTCGCCACGTGAGGTCGTTATAATTTGCATTAATTTGCCCAGATGTATCATGTTAGTAGGATTTTCCCTTATAAACCATCCATTTTGGGGATCCCCCATTTATGGTTTATCCATTTGCGGATTCTCTCCGTTCAAATCCTCCGTTCGCCTCTGTCGCAAGTCCTGCAAGGCTTTCACCAAATGCGCCACTGGGGGATCCTGTAGCGTCACGGGAGGATGTTGGGATTCCCAATGGGATCCGGGATTGGGATACTGGTGGCTTTAACCATCTTGAAACATATGAAAGTCAATGGGAAGGATTATCCCATATCATTCCCATATATTATGGAAAATAGAAAATGTTTGAAACCACCAGGATATGTATGGAATAACCATGTGTATCTATGAAAATTTATTTGGGATTACAATGGATATCCCATATTTGTCGGATTGTACAAAGGGATTGGGAATTACAAATGATGGGATAATGAAATATATTGAATTATCCATAAATATATGGAATTATTATCCATAATATATGGTATATATGATGGATTTATATGGATCATTGGGACCCATATTGGGATTGGAATGCTTTGTTGATGATGGGATTGAGCTGGAAAAAAAACATCAACCATAGGGCAAACGTGGGATTGTAAGACGGATAATGGGGATTGATCATCGACAATGAAAATTCTTACGTGGGATTAATGGTTGATGGTCATCCATTCTATGCCACGGGAGTCCTTATCATGTCACGTCGGCGATTTTTCATTCGATAAAAATTGCCTATTGAAAATGGTGGTTGTCCATGGCTACGGCACAAATTACCAAAGGATAGACCCTGCCTTGACTTGGGGTTGGAAGATTACATCTGTTATTTTGGGGAATGGTCGATTTACAGATTCACTGCAGATTTTGATACCATCATGGGATTTTACGCCAGGAAATTCCAAGTTGAGATCAGAATGCTCCATTCTGGATGATGAACAATGATCCCAAATTTTGTAGTGGCCTTTGGACCACCTGCCACCCCGGAATCGCAAAAAAATCAGCGGCTCCCACTTTTCATATTTTTCATTCCAAGGATTCATCTCCAATGGTTGAGAATCCTCCCCGAACAAATGGTGTACCCTCTGGTAATTTAACATAGCTATTGAAAATGACCATTTATAGTGGATTTTCCCATTAAAAATGATGATTTTCCATAGTTATGTTAGTTTACCAGAGGGTACTGTAGTTCATGATATCTCCCAGCTCCCTCTGGCTCCCATGTTGAGTGCCCGCACCAGCACCCAAGCTTCGCGGTGATGGTGATGGTGGTGTCTTCCAACTGGTTCTGGCTCACCCTGCACAACGCGCTCCATACTCAAACGACGATGCTGGTGGTCACCAGGGAAGATATCCAAAGTCATGCTAAACATGTACTGCATATATTATACTGCAACATGCATATTCAAACATATTTATAATTTATAATTATACTCTTGATTCATGTCTGGTATCCATGCTTAGGGCTTTATCTCGACACAAAAAAAGCTGTGCTCAATCTTTGGCCAAGATCCTCCAATTCTTAACATATCAACATCTCCAAAACCGGCGGACCGCCAGGAATTTCCGCTGTTTGGTGGCTCCATTCAACAAACCTGGGTTTGCGAACCTATGTATCTGTATCATTCAGTATCCACATTTGTATCTGGTTGGTGGTTGACCTACCCCTCTGAAAAATTTGAAAGTCAGTTGGGATTCTTATTCCCAATATGGAAAACAATCCAAATGTTCCAAACCACCAACCAGGTAATCTTTACAGTTTCTTGATTGTATCCCCTGACGTTAGTGTTGTAATTACAATCAACGGGGCCCCCCCAGGCACACATAAAGACTGAGAGCAGGCACAAGTTTCAGTAAAATAATGACCGTGTTGTGCCTACCCTTTTGAAGTCACTCTTTGTAGATTCAAACATCTTTTAAGCGCCAGTTATCATAACTCTCTGAGATCCCTAGTTTGCTTCATAAATATTCATAAATCCCTACTTCTGTTGAAGATATCAGAAAAAGCCCACAACAATGTTGCTTCCATCAAGTCTGGTCATTAAACACATGTTCGATGTTCTTCAATCATGTCCTTTCGGTGAAAATCGAGGGGCCGGGAGCTGGTATGCCATCTATCATCATAGAAACCTGTTGTTTGAAGGGGTTTCTTCAAACCCCTCTATTAATCAACCAACCAATGGGAAAAGGACATCTATGATGTTGTTTTTTCTTACTGGTGCTAAATGCAGAGAATTTTCGGGAATGATCCACTGGCTAACTATCAATAATCATCCCAGCAACCCCCAGCAACTCATCCATTCCCTACGTTTAGCACCAGTACGTATATTATTGGGTTTACTATTTGGGTTTACTATTTGGGTTTACCTTAACTACCATTACTACCATCACTACCATTACTTATAGTCATATTATACTACTAGTACTTATAATCATCCCAGCAACCCCCATTCTCAGCCTCCATGAGCCACCCAGCGGCCACCAAACTCACCGCCGCTGAAAGCTGACGGGGCGCGCGGATGCGGACCACAACGGTAATGGGAGGGACATGGCTGGGAAATCCCCGGCAAAAATGGCGATAAATGGAGGCTTCAATGGGACAAATCCTAGGGAAAGTATGGGAAAATTTTGGGAAAACCCACAAAAAGTGGAGCTTGAAATGGGAACATCATCTATAAAACTCTCAATTGCCGTGATTACCAGAGGATCAGCAGCAAAAAATGATGTTGGTTTTTGTGGGGATCTTAATGGGAATTCAACAGAATACAACTGATCCATAGGGATCCATAGGGTCCATTTATGTTTGTTGGGCACTACTTGGTAAACACCAAGGTTTCCACAAGATTTTGGAATGGCTCTCTGCACTTTGTGGATCATTGTGGATCATTGTGGATACAATAATGAGGTACCCAATCCATTACTCATGCAGCATGGTAGATCAACACTTTTGCATATGCTAATCATGCTAATCCCACAATTCTCGCTTAAGCTCTGCACCGTTTTGCTGGTCTAGGTCTCACAAGTCTATGATCAGTTTCTATGCTTAGATCGATAGTTGAATCAGTTGAATCCTAAGGTTTCATGCTTGAATCCCTCTCCGAACGATGGTTGATATCCCTATCTTTGAAGTGAAAAAATGTTGATCTCCCCATCAGATCCCACTGGTGCTTCGTCCCCTTCCGGGTCCTCAATGGCTCGCACGGCGGTCACGAGACTGGAGGCACTTTGGGCAGCAGCATAGTGCCTGGGTTGGGCGCAACTGGGATGGGAAAAAAGGCTTGGCAATGCTGGAAATAAACAAAAAAACGTTAAAACAAAAAAATAAGCCCCAATTTGGGATGTTGAAAAGGGCATCAGGTTATCACTATTTGAGTGGGGCTTTACTTTTCTATCTGTTTTGGAGTTGTTACACATAGGAGATGGTTGAACAAACCCGATTTATATATCCAATTTACTTCTTTCGCCTATTGGTTAAGGGGAGGTTGCTGGAACCCCTTAATCAATCCGTAGGAAAGGGACATGGGCAGAAGCGTGTCTTCCACTACGCTTCACTGAAAATCTCCTGCAGGGAGGGGGCAAAGATAGGTCAGTTGGCTTATAACTAGGTGAACTGGGATCTATAATGGTAGACTGACTCGATGGGGATGGGTCAAAACCGTGGAACCTAGTGAACCCCAAAATAGCTGGTAAATGGATGTTCATCCCACTAAAATGTATTTTTTGGTATTGAACCATACCCAGATAGGCTTACAGATCTTGCAAGTGAGAGGGCCCTTCATTTATTTCATTTACTCGTTTTGGAAGCAACACTTGGGACCCATGAAAACCAGCAAGTCCTCTAAAAGGAGCCCATTTCCTTCCGAGAGCCCGCCATTCAAAATACATGATACATGAGAATTACTAATGAAATTGCCCCTCCAAACTCGAAGAATAATGCTATATATCTATAAATATATGTATCTCTATATATATAATTATATATATATTGCCATTATAAACCAGTACATATATTGTACTAATAAACAGCATGTTTCTTCAAGCATTATAAACTTCTGCAGGCGGCTTGGGCGAGTCCACAAACTGCGGGAGATTGGCAAACATCAGAGGCCTCGGTAAAAGGTGCAGCGGTGCGGCACGTGGCCTGTTTGGATGGTTCTATATCAATGGAAGGTCTCCAGGATCCTAAAATGGAGGTACGTTAGTACCATATTTCTGGCCATATTTTCTGGGGAAATTCCCATTGACTATAGGATTGCTCCAACTGTTGGTTCAAACTTAGATTTTTTTTAGATGACAAACTTTAAGTGAAGCTAGCACTTCCTACTAATCAAAATAGAATTGAAAGATGTCGGAAGTCGTGACCGCCCATGGTGAGGGTAATGGTCATTAAGATACTTAATTTATTATATAACTTATAGTGCTGGAGTTTGTGACAAATGGACCAATTTGTTGGCCGATTGGTTGGTAAGCTGGCTGGCTGGTGAGCTTTCCAATTCGCTGCGGATCAAACCCTGGTTGTCACACCCAAATAGCTTGCTGGCATAGATATTCATGACTCGAAAAGATGTGAACATCAAGGCGTTGACATATGTTTGACTCATCCCCATCGGTGAATTTCCCACAAAAATTCTTCACACATTTGTTGCCCCAAAAAAATGTTGGTGTCGGCCATTGGGGTCAAATCATGACATACCCCCATGTTTGATACCCTCTGGTAAACGTTTACATAACTATGGGAAATCACCATGTTCTAGCTGGGTAAATCAACTATTTCGACTGGGCCATTTTCAATAGCAAACTGTTGACATAACCAGAGGGTATGCTTCACTATGCTTCACTATGGTTGACTCCCCATGTTTGCCCGTGAAGTCTCCATTTTTTGCGGGCGAAATCACTCCTTTGGTGAAATCACTCAGCTTCCCAGCCAGGCAATCACCAGGGACGAACCCACCACCGGTGCCTGCAACGGATGAAAGATCTGGAAAGTGATGGGAAAATATGGGAAATCCTAGGCAAACATAGGAAAATCAGAGGAAAACCATGGGAAAGGGGAAAGTGATGGGGAGATCATTCTATGTATATAATTATATATATATACATATTGCCATTATATAAACCAGTATACAATATCATGCTATAACCATCTGAAATGTATGAAAGTCAATAGGAAATCCCCGAACTAGCCATGGAGGTTTAGTTCGCTGGGCAAATCATCGATTACCGGAGGGGATCATCGTCCCAATTTGTGGGATGGGAAACAACTATTGGACACCACCAATTCAGTAAGATATTGTCCATAAATAACACTAGACTCTTCAGCACTTGTCAGCTGAGTTGCGAAATGATTCGGAATCATTTGGGAAGGTTCACACAACAACATCCAAGACTGAAATCTTCAGATGCTCTTGATGGACCTTGATGTATCAAACCAAAATCAAAAGGAACTGTTTGGAGTTTTGGGGTGCCATGTGGGCCCACAGCTGGTACCAAGAAAAATTGTGCATTCGATATCATTCAATTGCAGTCAAACCATTTCTAGCCTAGACTTTCCATGGCACCCTGGTGCCTTTTTCCCATCCTTTCAAATCCTTTCCCCAAAAAATCCAACTTTCGGATACCAGTCCATACCAGTCCACTGGGGGGGCCTGAGTAACTTGAGTCCCAACCAGAACCAGGCAGTTTAGCAAGTAAAGTGCTGCCAGGTACCTGTTGTACAGGGGAGGCTGAGTGTGGGGCTGGCTGGCTACAGGGGCTGTTGGCTGCTGAGTGCGGAACATGTTGGTCTAACGCAAAATGATTCAACAACAAATCCATCCATTCAAAATGCCATCAAAATCCAACTATTCTTCAGACCTCCTGGGTGAACCCTCTGAAAGCAATGTTAGTCGCAGCCCCATCCAAGGTTCAGGTAAGGATGAAGAGTCTGACCAGGGGGCACTTTGCAAAGTGCTGGGGAAAAAGCATGAACGACAAAAAAGTCAGCAGCGCGCTTTGTGCTGCCACCTGGCACCGGCGCTCCCTGGACAAGGATCTTATTTTCTCAACTTGGGGCAAATCTGGCAAATCGCACTTGACGACTATAAATTGCGTTTTTCTGTTATATGCTGTTTCTGTAGTAAAGTTTGTTCAGGATGATATAGCTGGTTATGTATCATATATGATTATAGCATGATGATATTATGTACTGTATCACAACTATATCATACTTTCCGCGTCTCCAACGGCTCATGCTGCGTCACCTCGCAAGCCCGGTATGCCAAATGCGCAGCAAAGATGGGGATGCAAAGGCCTCGGTGGCATCCAGGGCTTGGTGTTTTCCACAAAACATCACCCAACTGGCTGAGAGATACAGCAACTCAAATAGATGTCATGGCCACCATAGTGATTTTCCAGAACCTCTAAAAATTAAGGAGTGATTTTCCCCATGTCCTAACTTATGGTGATTGATTAATTGCCATGGTTATACTAAGTTAGACACCAAAAAAACAACCACAACTGCACCGCCAAGTACCGTGATTCCAGACAGTGCTCCCAACTGATCTTGTTCAAAAATCTTGGGTACGGTACCCGGTTTTCCATCATTTCAAGCCAGGTTACAAAACCGCATTTTCCCGATCGATCTGTGTATATATTGATTATATGATCATACTCCGTTGGGTTTTCCCGTTCAAAAGCCTCATATTCCGGTTTTCACCACTTTCATCAATGGGAATTCCAGGATCCTAAAATGGAGGTATTGTACCATATAAGGCCATATTTTAGGGGGATATCCCCTTACATAGCCCTTATATAGGCCTTATATAGGCCTTATATATGGTGGGTACCTCCATTTTAGGATCCAGAAATTGGGAGGGTTTCTCCATATGTTCCTCCTGGGTTCCGACGGCGCGTACGCGGCGTACTGGTGCCGTACCTATCGAGGAAGAGCCCAAAATCCATTGCTGGTTGGTGATATACCTACCCCTCTGAAAAATATGAGTTCGTCAGTTGGGATGATTATTCCCAACTGAATGGAAAAATAATCCAAATGTTCCAAACCACCAATCAGATTGGTATTTTCCCAGATTTTCCCTATCTGCATGGACATTTGATGACAAGGCTTAGCCTCCAACGTGGCTGGTTTTAATCAGAGATGACTTTCCCAGCGAACATTTTTCCTCCAGTTGTAGAGGATTTTCCATGGTCACGTTTTATTAGGGGGATGTGATGCTTACAGATCCTTCTGGCGAGCATATATGGTCCTTACCCTCATTCTGAAAAATATACCCCAACCCACACGTTGCCAGCCACCACCAGGATCAGACATCAGATAACATTTGATTTTGACAGCCAAAAATAGCTTTTGCATGCTTTTGCTATCTGGTGCTATCTACATCCATTACTATCTACTGTTGGTTGGTGGGGGGGACAACCCAACTCTTGGTATATAAGGATATTTAGACTGAGTCTAGATGCTCAAAAAAGAATGGTCCGAAAATGCCCGTCAAATATTCCGAAAATTGTTTTTTCATGCCTAATCCGCCAAAGAGATCACAGTCTCTTCGAGCTTTCGGTGCTCTGCCCCCCCGTCGACTGCTGGGCGTTCCAGCAGCGCCCGGGTCAGTTTCAGGGATAAGGCGCTATCCACCAGGACCTCAGTCGAGGCACCTTGTGGAGTGTTTGGGGATTCTGGGCACCAGCGAAAAATGGCTGTCCTACGATCCAAACATGGGAGATTTAAGCAAGCAAAGATGGTGAGCGAAGCATTTTTCATGGATCAAAATGTGGAGCGAAGCAACATTGAACTAGGAAAGTGGGTTAGTTGCTTTGTAGTACCATTTGGTTATTTAACAGTTTGCCATGGAAAGATCCACCCATTTTTAAGAACGGTAAACCATCTATATTTCTATGGGCCATCTATACCATGGCTACATTAAATAACCAGAGGGTATTTGCGAAATGATAGAAGGACTACGGTCCTGCATCCAAAAAAAACTTGCCCAGTTCCTTTTTCTCCCGGTTTTTTTCGATGTTTGAACATCCCTCAAGTCCTGGCTATCTCTTTAGAGTTGTTGGATTCTTACAGTTCAGGGATGCCACAAGAACCAATCACTACTGTCTGGTTGGTGGTTTTAACCATCTTGAAAAATATTTCAAGTCAGTTGGGATTTTTATTCACAATATATGGAAAAATAAAAAATGTTCCAAACCGGCAACTAGACTATTATCTATTATCGCTCCCGGTATCTCCCGTTCAGGGTCTGATGTTTGCCCCACGTCGGGATTGCGATGCCAACGACAGAATTTGAATCAATACGAGTCCCATTGAGACAAGATAACATATGTCCTCTTCGAACATGTTCAAACAGCTTCAAACCCCGAAATGCCTTGAAATCTTCTAATAACAATATCATACAATATTATATATAATCATAAATATACATAAGTTCATAGTATCTTATGTGTATTGTCAATGCTTCAAACATCTTCAAGCCCATGTCTTTCTCTGGTTCCAGCCATGACTTTGGCCGTCGGACCAAGCCCACTGTGACACTGCTCAAGGAGGTGCAAAGAACCAAACACAACGAAGCCTGCGAACGTCGTTAACGTTCGCGTTCAAATGCTTGGGATGCATCAATGATGGCTAAATCATGCTAAATCCCATGAAAGTCCCATTTTAAATGCCATAGATCTACTTGGAAAATAGATCATTAACCATGATAACCATTAAAGTCACCAGTAGATCAAATAGATGGTTATTGCGAATGGTGGGCTATGCTGCCATGCCAAAAGATGCAATGCGAATCTGTTCAACCTACCAAGAGCCACGAAATGCTTCGGAATGCCGCACCCTATTCGTGCTGCCACATCCATGACACGCACAGGTTGGTGAGATCAAGTCGCTGACTTTTCACACTGAGGGAACTCTCTTTCCAACCTGTGCAGTTTCATTGCCCTAGCCGAGGGTGCATGGAATGTCACCCTACCTTCTTCAAAAATTTCTAGGAGATTGCTATGCCTTCCTGCTTTCGTTAAAGCATCGGCACATTGATGCCGTGTTGGCACCCACAACAGAACAGCTTTCTCGCCAGACGGTGCTTCGCCAGCAACACACAATTGACGTAAAACAGCAACGTTCAGGGCATTACCTTTATCACCAATAGACTGACCATTCTTCTTAATGCAATCAAACACCGAACGACAATCAGTACACATGACTAAATGAATAAGCGCGGACCAATCAAAACTGTCACCAGTACGCAGCACCCAACTGCCATGAAGTATCTCACAGTACAGTGCCCGAAGATGCTGCGCCGTGCCATGATCCATAATTGCACCATGTGTCTCCGCCGCAAAGGAGCTCTCAATGATCCTCTTGTTCGTTTTTGACTTCCAAGCAATGAAGTTTGCTTCCACAGGTTCAGTCCTCTCCAAGTCACACTTTCTGACAAAGCCAGCTATGCAACCCTTTTGACTATACAACCACTTTTTGTCATTGAACGACTGAAGCAAATCACCATTATCTTCATCAATTTCAACGCCTAAACTGTTGTACAAACTCGCATCATGCCAGCAAACGACAGCGCAATCCTTACCTAGGTCCTGAAAAGTAAGTTCAACATTGTTTTTCTTGATCACTCTGACCAGTTGATTAGCAACCTCTAAATCCTTGACCTGCAATGCATTGACTCGCTTCTGAAGTTGGTTAGTCGAAAACGCGATGTCACCCCTCGTTTGGGTACTAAGCCACTGCAAAGCACCTAAAACAGATCTAAAATCGGTTCTTTCTTCTTCGGTCACCTCAGCTTCAGGATTAGCCTTTCTACTTTTCTCAATGGGAATCAGATCCAACCTGCCTTCGACAAAGGCCCTTTGACTAAGCTTGATCACCTTCTTTCCTTTTTCCTCTCTGATAGATATTTCCTTTCCGCAGTAGGTGATGCCACCCGTTTTCTCAGAGACATCGTCCCATTCCCCAAAAGGAAACTGCTCCCGAAGTTTCTCGGCCCGTTCATGATTTTCACGCGTATTTTCACCGGCACTCATCAAATCATCAACATGGATAACAATCAAACTGGTAGGAGAACCATCAATATTTCGACGAATAAAAAGAGAAGGATCAATAATACTAACCTCATAACCAAGTTGTTTGATAAACCCAGAAAGACTTTCATACCAAGCTCGCGGCGCATCAGGTCTACCATAAACCGGTCGATTCAGTTTGAAAACTTGCCTAGAATCAACACCAGGAATGCCCTGCTTGGGTTGAAACATAAACAGAGGTTCGCCCTCGCTTTTCTTACCCTGCAAAAAGGCGGAAGAAATGTCACCAGATTTCCAATTGTCCAACCAACCAAAACTAACAACACAATGCAAAAACAACATCAACGTGGTATGCTGCACAGTCGGCGAGTCGACTTTTATTTCACCAGATGCACAATCCGGATCGTGTTGTCCTTGAACACACAGCCTTGCCTTTGCCTTTATAGGCAATGGATTTCCAGAAGCATCCAGTAAACCGGCATTTTTGTTCCTGAAAACATAACGACTTCTCAGAATACGTTCCGGTTTCTCCTTTCTGATTTTCTCGGATTCCTCAACAGACAGCGGTTCCGCCGCTTCATACTGCATCCATGAGCCCCATTCTTTTCCAATAGCTTCATGATACAAACCCTTTTGGTCATGAGGAATCAAATGAAACGGAATTTCCTTATCTAAAGCCTTTTGCTGTTTTCTTTGACTAAGGGTAGCCCAAACCGTTCTATCAACATCACAGATATCCATGAACCTTTCCTCATGTCGCCTTATCTGATTCATATGAACCCCATGATCAAACCCGGGACCAAAACCATGCGTCTTTTGTTTCTTCTTGATACATTCGGGAACCGAATCCAAACATTGTTGTTTTCGGGATTTGCCTTGAAACAGAGTAACCAAAACATCCGCAGGACCACCAAAAATCACTTGTTGAGGGTCATCTAGATCTGGCCACCGAACCTCATCTTCCAACCGACGCCACTCTCCGTGCCATCTACCCCAAGTTGATCTAAACAAAGTATCCCTCATGCTATCATGGTGATCTGGGAGCCTAAAAGCATAAGCCTTATAAGCGACATTGACGGGGTTTCCCAAAACAGTCTTCTTCCAACCCTTACTACCAATCATCCCCAAAAGCTCATCCGGTGGTCTCTCAACCCGAGGGTAATGGGGGTGTTCATGTTGGGTCAAGTCATTAGGGTCCCTTTGTTCTTCCATTTCCTCATCCCCAAACTGATCTTCCATTAACGCATCAAGTTCAGCCTCACCAGGAGCAGGTTCACCGGTCAAGTCATCATAAATTTTACCTTTTCGATTCTCATGATCTTTGAACAGTTGAAGGGCTTCCTGAACATCAGGCCTACCGAACAAAGCCTCTTCTCCAATAGCCTCTCTACAATGCTCTTGAGCCACCAAGTAACACCGACCACCAAAAACCACCCACAGATTTGATTGACCTTGCAACCCGACCACCAGTGCGGGACCCAACCATTGAGGAACCTTGCCTGGGATACCTTTCTTTTTGACTTCCCGGAAAAAGAAACAACGGTCACCTATCTGCGGTTCATGCCACTGTCGGGTTTTATTTCTCGCCGTCCTATTCAGAAGTTCGCTGGCTTGCACCTTCACGTAAGCCTTTCTAGCAGACACTCGATACTTCATTCTCCTTCCTATTTGGGTTTCCCGATCGCCCGCCGAAAAATGCAACGCACACGGTTCCCCATTTTCTATCAATTCACCAAAGGCTTTGGGTTCTCTTCCAAAAAGAAGCTGCGAGGGTGAGAAGCCATGTTCTCTAACCAACATGTTTTTGGCACCAGTAACCTCAATACCAACCCATCTCATTTGTTCTTCCCCAACAGGTTTAGCATCAAGAACAACTTTACCAATCATGTCTTTGAGGATGCCTCCGTGTCTTTCAATTTTTCCGTGTTGCCAATGGGCCTGACCAGCAATGGGAATAACCACAACCCCGGCTTGACCCATACAGTCAACAAACTCCCTGCTCACCAGACTTCTCTCCATGTCAACAGAAATTTCAAGGGGGGTACCAGCCCAAGCCACCCTTTGTTCCATGACTGCCGTCTGCATATTCTCGGCCGTATGAGCTTTCAAATAAGCAACTTGGTGATACATGGTGGCCCTATCCAAGATAGACAAAAACCAATGACCATCACTTTGAGCATCCCTAACATGAAAACAATCAATCATGATCTGATCATTGAACTGGAGCTCATGAGGAGGTAACCGGGTTGATCGGTGCAATCGCGGTCGCTGCGATTTCGCACAGCTGCCACACTTCAACCACCCAACTGCCTCCTGAAGTTCCTGGGCAGCCCCCCCGGAACGGAGGAATCTCTTAAGATCATCTCCTGACGGATGTCCTAAGTTGCAATGAAGCTTTTTGAGCAGGCTCTGGACAGGTGCTTCCAGACGCTTACCTGCAGGAACCTCAAAATGCATGCCCTCTCCTGCTAAATGAATTTTCACTTCTTCGCTAGGGGGCTGATCACCTTCCATGTCTTGGTCAACATGTCTAGTTTCGACCGCTCCCACCAAATGATCATCCCCCAAAAGTTGTTCTAACTTGTGAGTATTCCATGTCAAGATCTCTCGGTCCTTAGTCCGCCCAAGTCGCTTCTTCACACTCCAAAGCAGTCGCTGCAGACGGTTGGGATCTTTTCGTTTGACTGTTTTGACAAAACCGACATGAATCGCCTTAGCAATTTCCCGGGTATACTTAGCCGCATGTTTGGTCGTTTGGCAACCTTCACACTTTTCATGATCATGAACATGAAGGCCGAACCGGTTGTGGCATTTTCGGGACAACTCATGACAAATTTCAGGGCTGGAACTGAACCACAAAGTTGGCTTCTTCAACAAGAGACAATTCTTGGGATGCCGCATGCTGTACCTACACCCATGACCAACCACATGATGAATTTTGGGATGACTTAAAATCCTTTCCAATTGGGGTTCCCGAAATGCAGCACTCGGCAATGGTTTCTCTCCTAAAATGTCGTCACCATGTTTCAACTGAACATTGCAGAGTTTCTCCGTGAGGTCTAAGAACGGCTTCTCCATGTCTCTGAGTCGTCGAAGCTGTTGTTTCTCTCGATTCGTGCGATAGTTGATGTTGCACAGCGGCGACCAGTAGGTACATGGCCATGATACGACTAACAACCTCGGCCTCTTACTCTCAACAAACTCAACCAACTTAGCCCTCTCATTGGAATCCCTAAGATCACTACCGTAGAGCTTATCACATGGTTCAATGACATTCCAACCCCGTCTGGCGAATTGCAGGCTGACTTCGGCCGAACCCCCAAACACTTCCAGTATGTCAGGTCGCATGTCACCATATTTGCCATGGACAAACTCACAGCAATCACCAATCTTGGAAGAAACTGAAAGTGTGAGAAGGCAGGCGAAAGCGGCAAGCTGTTTGCAGTTCCCTAACAAACGTTTCCAAGTACCTCGGTTGGCCAATCTTCTTTGTTTCTGGCCATGACGGATCCGAGATCGAATTTCATCCTCACTAAGAGGGTGACGGACATGCATTGGATCATCTGGGCTGGTGGAAACCTCTCTCAGTCGTTCTTCTCCCCCGCCTTGCGCGCTTCCAGAATGAGCTGCATCTCGGCCGGCGACAACTTCATGGGTTGCTCGTCCCCGACCTGACTGGAGAGATGATCCCACGAACCGGCATCGCTCTTCGGGGCACGGCTCTTTCGGACCGTCATGTCGCCATCCATCTCCTCGTTGCCCTCCACTGCCTTGGAAGATCTGGTGAAGCCGGCTGCTCCAGCCTTGGCCTGAGCCCCTGGGGCCTTCTTGTCCTTCTTCAATGCCTTCTGCGCTACGGCTGCCTCCATGGTGCCGTAGTAGAGAGGCAAGGTGGACCGGCATAGAGGGAACCTGCTGCAACCCCAAAACTCTCCACCATCCATTCGGTTCACCCTCTTCATCATGGGGAGCTGGCATGACGGACACAGGGGCGTCCTCACACATTTCGGCTCCAGTTCTGCAAGCTCTTCGCTCTCCATGACGTCCTGGGCATACCACTCCAATTCCACAATCAGCCTGTCCTTGTTCCAACTCAGGTAGTCGGTCTCCGTCTTGAGGTCGATGCTGTAGTACGGAGCCACCTGGTTGACATAAAGCTCCATCAACGGGCCTTTGCCAAACCTCTTCCAATTTGCTGGCAGAACTCGAGGAGCCTTGGCCGGCTTCAATGCCTGATGGATCAGTCGCAGCTTCTCCATCTTGAGCTCGAACAACTCCTCCTCGGTGAGATCGGTGAGAGGTAGAAGAGCTGCCACAAACTCCGGCTTGGTCTTGGGAGCTCGGACAGCGGCTGCTGACATGGCACTCGGATGGTAAGTCACTGGATGCCACCGTTGCCCGCGACGACACTTGATCCAACTTTGAAACAGACGAACCCTCATGGACAACATGGTCATGACCAACACTCCCATTAAAACTACATGGCCCTTGGTCAACAGGAATGTTTTGGTCACGTCGGTCCTGAGATCGCCTGCCCCATCCGACTTCATGTTCTCGAGCCAGGAAGTCACTCCAGTTCCAAGAAATCACCTCTGAGATGTTCAAATCCTTGTCCCGGAGAATGCGAAAGCCAATATGACCGGAGCTCGTTGAGATCATCTGAGCCGATCGGCCGATCTCCTTGAACTCATACCTGCTGGCACCTAAGTCTAAGACAGCACCTAGGCTTCGCAGCACATTGGCACTGATGAGCAACGGAACGTTCTCATCTACGACACTGGCCCTCACTAAGACCGGATCAGAGGCCTCATCCAGGTACGCAGGGAACACGAAGGCAAACATGGACCATACTCGAGGACCGTCACCGAACCTGAAGGGTTGGCGGTCCATGTCCACAACATATGGGATCCCACACTGGTTCAACTTCTCCGCATGTCGTTGCATCCACTGCCAACCGCACACTGTTCTGGCACAGCAAGTGTCAGAGAGGGCCATGCCATCCGCATCATAGCTGCCTCGGTCAGAGTCAGCGGCTTGCCCTTGACTTTGGCGCAACTTGTCATTCATAAAGTGGACCTGGTAAACGTCATCACTATCTTCACTTTCATCTCCTCCATGGCTCACCACAAAGGCTACCTTTGCTCCATCCACAGGTTTGGGATCACGGGGTGCATTTTTGTAAGGACACGCATCATCACCGTGCCAGTGACCGTAAACGGTCTTTCCTCTGGCGCGGCATGCCGCACACGCCATCTTCTGCTTCATCTGATCAATGCGCTTACTGCGCTGGTCGGCCGTCTCATTTTTCACAAAGCCTCTGTTGCGGCTAGACTCGGCCCTCTTCCTGGCAGCTTGAGTCATCAAAATTTGAGCTTCTTGTTCCATGGCATTGACTTCATCCTCCCATTCGTGCTCCAACATCGAGGAAGCCTGCTCACCCTCGGGCTCAGGCTGTCCGAAGTCAGAGTCATCTTCTTCTTTGGAGACTGCATGGACACGGTACTGGCGTCCATTCTGACCATTCCACCGGCCAGATGTTGGCCTATCCCCTGACTGCCCATCATCGATCTCTTTGCGAATCTGAGGAACAATGGCGCATAGAGCGCCCCTCAGGCGCTCATAGTCATAGACTCCTCCTGCTGAAGCTACGACGGACCGCCGAAGTTCTTCTGAAATCTGGGCTTTCTCAAGGAACCAAAATGCCTTTGTCACTCCACTCAAGGTGGAACCCACTTCTGCCAGCCTAAGGCATTGAGCCCTAAAAGCAGTATCATATGAAGTAAATTCCTGACCGCGGGGACGCTTGAAGCTTTTGAAGAAGAATGAAAGAGTGTTCATGACCCTCAGAAACTCCAAGGGCTCCAACTCATTCCACAAATGCCGCAAAAGCACTTCGACTCCGTCGGCACCCCGGATAGTACGCATGTCCAAAGTTTCTACTGCCTGCCATGCTTCACCTTGGAGCTTCTCCACCAATCTGCCGGCCTGGAACTCGGGGTCAATCGCCGATGTTGCCTGGAACAGTCGCACTCGCCTTTCATACTCCCTCATGCTAAGGGTTCCATCATGGACAGGAATGAAATCTTTGCCACGGTTTGGTTTGCTCTCTTTCTCACTGATGGTCCTACTTGACCTGTTTCGCTCACTCATCTCATCAGTCTGAACGTCTCCACTACCAACACTTCGAACTACTCTTGTCTGGTCACTACTGCTCTGGGATGCCAGGGGCTGTCCGTGGTCGGCTGAACTCCACCAAACGGCAAAATGCCGATCAAGAGAAATCCAGCCCTTCCTCACATAGTCTTGTACCGCACTATCTAGGTCTCTGCCCCATACCCAGCACTGCGGCGTCCAAAACCATTCGCCTTGTTCATCACCTTTCCAGGATCTATTGTCAGAACTGTCATGGGAAGTAACCGAGGGCTCAGCTCCGCCCCACAGCGAATCACCCATGTGACTCTGCTCATGCTGCTGCTGTCCATGTCTTCCCCAGCCTTGACTCTGCCTAGAATCTGCATAGCTATATTGCCCACCATTCTCATGCCAAACTCGCCCATCTGGATAAAAGCTCATGCTGCTCATCGCACCAAGCCACCCAAAGGATGCCCTTCACTTAGGCTCCGCTACCAATGCGAATGGTGGGCTATGCTGCCATGCCAAAAGATGCAATGCGAATCTTTTCAACCTACCAAGAGCCACGAAATGCTTCGGAATGCCGCACCCTATTCGTGCTGCCACATCCATGACACGCACAGGTTGGTGAGATCAAGTCGCTGACTTTTCACAGTTATCATTTTGATCTCGTGACTTTAAGGGATTTAGCCATCAACTGAATGGGATTATTCTACTGGTGACTTGATGAAGCCGTTACCCGGCCTGGTAATGACTGTTACAGTTCGCTATTGAAGCCGTGGCCTATAGAAATAGTTGATTTACCTATTAAAGATGGTGATTTTCCATATTATGTTAGTTTACCAGAGGGCAGAGTATCGGAGAATCCGAGATTCCTAGAGTATTCTGGACTTCTGGACTGATAGTGCTCATGATTCCTCACATGCTTTTACTTTCTGATACTATCGGTGATAGTATCATTGACATGTAATCCCGGCCTGTCTAGTTCTATCTTGTAATTCGCTACTCACAAATGGTTGTCACTTATCATTTATAGGATTTCAGAATCCGATTTGAGGGGGTCAAGAGTGAACAGGCCCCTGCTGGCAAACTATTGAAGTTCCTCAAGTGGACAAAATGTTCAGCAATGTCTGGCTGATCTCCCTTAGTACCAATCATCTTTTTGCAGTGACCAGTGACCCTGTGCAATCCTCCTGATGAAGCCCCAAAATCTTACAGGAAGATGCTCCCAAAGTTGGATCGGTGTTTGTTAATTCAGTCTGGTTGTTGGTTGCAGGTTTCAGCCAATTTCAAAAAAAAGCGTGAAACTCGATGTATAACATCATCCAAAATAGGCTTAAGTTAAATCACCTTCATTATCCTTCATTGCTATTTAAATCCCTTCTCAGCCTATTCTTCTTGGTGTTTCATTCCCGCTGGCTTCCCTCAAATCCCGACCATCCTCCAGGTGCACTGCTGGATCGGAGATGCTTTCGTGGCCTGCAGAAGCCATGGTGCCAGCGGTTTGGAAAATGCGCCCAGAATTTCTGGATTTTAAGCTACCCTCTGGTAAACTAACATAGCTATTGAAAATACCACATTAATAGTGGATTGTCCCATTAAAAATGGTGATTTCCAATAGCTATTTTGACATAACCAGAGGGTATGTATAATGGAAAAAACGTGTATGTGTGTGTGTGTTGAACAATGTGTTTTTTGGAACACATTGGAATCGTTCCGAGCTGAGGAGTTCTTGTTACGTTGTTTAAAAACGCGTTTTCGAGCTGAGCATTGATACATTTTTCATCATTTTGCCATTTTTAGTGACATGCCCTTTCCAAGGTTTATACCTTTTTAAACATCCACACATCCGTAAGATCATCGTCCCAAGCGGTGTAGACACAAACAGGCATGGAGAACATCGCTGGATTGCCCATACTTTGTATCACCACCCTGGGACCCTCATGCCATAGCACAGCAACAGCAACAGCATGCAACAGCTACGTCAGCTACGTCCACCTGCCCAATTTGGGTGACATTGCCCATGTCCGTTTCGTGGATCTGCTGTAAAGAGAAACAGTGGAAATTTGCAGAATTTCCCTAGGTGGATTGTTCCGCTTTTTCAATAGAGATTCTGTCAGTCACAAAAAGCAGTCAAAATGTCGGACCCAGGGAAGCACTAAAATAGTCCTGTACCCTCTGGCAATTTGAGATATATAGAAAATAATATAAAATAATCATGTTTCAAAGATGTTAGGTAAATCATCCAACATTTATTGGGCCGTTTTCCAAAAAGCTATACCCTCTGGTACTCAATCGGTTGATTTCCCAGATGTGGCGCTGTGGCGCCTAAGGCCAAAGCAACGCGCAAGTGCAGCGTTCCCAAGAGGAAGACCAAACCCTGGAGCCAGGATTCTTCTTCGGGTTCCCAAGGAAAGTCATGGGAAAGCCCAAGTCATCAAGTTGATATCCAAGACTTGGAAACCCTTGGGGAGACTTGGGGTATCTCCATTTTTTGGAACACCCAAGTTTGGCCAAAACGGCCACGTTTTACGTGGTACCCTGGGTCTTCCATCTTGATCCATATCATATCCGTATGATCGCAGAAAAACGTCAGTGCTACAAGACTTGAGGGGTTAACCGACACCAAAAAACAACAGCAATCTGTGCATGTGTTACCCTCTGGTAAACTAACATAACTATGGAAAATCACCATTTTTAATGGGAAAATCCACTATAAATGTGGTATTTTCCATAGCTATGTTAGCTTACCAGAGGGTCGTCCAAATTGAGTGTACTGGCATCCCCATTTGGATGTGATTTTTTCGTGTCCGAGATGTTGCGAAGAGTTTAGTAAACGTGCCATTGATCAGGGATCAAACGTTGAGAAAATCCTACTTTCTGCTGGGGGAGTCACCACATCTTGGTAAACATGGTTAAATATGGTTCAAAGAAAACGGATGGACTAGTGACTAGGAACCAAATAAACCAGTCTGTGGTGCAAACAGTGTCCAAACTGGCTTGTTTCATGTTTACCAAAACTCTATAACTAAGTTTTTCCCCACCTGCCAGGTGAGGGTTGTTAGATTTTATGTCAGTTGCCTCCTCCTCCTCCTCCTGCTCCTCCTCCTCCTCCTCCTCCGCCTCCTCCTGCCTCGTCCTCCTCCTCGTCCTCCTTGTCATCCTTGTCGTCCTTGTCGTCCTCGTCGTCCTCGTCGTCCTCATCGTCCTTGCTCAACTGCGACCCGCGATCCACAGTGTTCTCTGCCGGACCTCAACCACGACCACCCACGCCCAGTGTTCCCTGCCGGACCTCAACCACGACCA